>Ga0265297_10001700_pt1 | contig 49571 bp, 90 predicted proteins | sample Munlanlwell13791_FD_192502 | JGI IMG/M metagenome (GOLD analysis project Ga0265297, IMG submission 192502) | Leachate microbial communities from a municipal landfill in Southern Ontario, Canada - Leachate well 137-91 | ecosystem: Engineered > Solid waste > Landfill > Unclassified | place...
CTGGCTGCGGTAGCTGCGGGACGCATGGCTGCCCGAGCAACCGGCGCAGCTGAAACTGACATGCCCTTCACACGATCGTAGATACGATTGGCTGCCCAGTCAACGGAAGCGATGCCAATGTTCTTGATGAACTCGCCACCGAAATTCATGCCGGCACCGAGGTAACCACCGACAGCAGCGATGTAGGCTAGCCACTCGTTCCACGTGGGGGCGAAGTTTTTGGTCAGCAGGTCAGCAGCGATAACGACTACTGGTGCTCCGACGTCATTCTTGAAGTTAATGGCCATTTTTTCCTCCGATTTTTCGGGTCTTAGCCGGAGCTGAAGCTAAGTAGGTCGCTCCTTGTCTCCGGCTTTTGACCCGTTCAATCCTAGTTCCCCGACCGACCTAGGATGTCTATCTATCTTCCCTACGGGGAATACAAAACTATTAAAACATAATTTCATGTATTGTCAAGACTTTTTCTTCGTCGCGGATACGACAATCACTGCCGCTCCTGCAGTCCCGAGTAAAACAGGTAACCATGGGAAACCTTCCCCCTCTTCTGGAGGCGGAGGTGGAGGCGTAACATAAACTTTTAGTAGTGGAGAGTTCACTATAGATGTAAGCAAAGGTAACCATCCGCCGGTGGTCTGTAGAACACTGGCCTGTGCGTTTACTATAGATGTAAGAAGAGGCAGCCATCCGCTGGTAGTCTGCAAAACAGGTACCGAAGTAGTAACCAGTGAACTTAGAAGAGGCACCCACTCATCAGGTTGAACACCGCCAACCGCTCCTAGCTCACCAATATAACTATCGAGCAACTGGGGATCGCCACCAGAAACACTGGCCCATAAGTAAATATATACCTGGTAAGTACCTGGTGCACTGATACTGAAAAACGGTCCCATGAAAGTATGAGAATCATCTGGCGGGGTCGTAAAAGCCTCAAATATCGGCCCATACTCTTGTACCAGATTATATGCCGGGTCCCATACCTGCCAGTTGATACCAAGCTTTTGAGAAGTGGACGAAGTATTTTTTGCGACCACATGTATTTTAATATCCCTACCCGCAGGTATGCTCGCTACCGGGATGGGTAAGAAAGTGTTGGGCCCGGTTACATTTACAATTTCCAGATTCTTTTCTGTAATCATCTCTTACCTGGTGAGTGCCCAAGCGCTTTCATCTGGATGCTGTACGGCCGGCGTATTATCATCATTGGCAAACATATTGAAATGAAGAGTCAAGTTATGGTTCGGCATAAATAGCTGGAAGGCATTAGCAATACGTGCGTTATTGTCATCAATGATAGTGGGAGCGCCAGACAACGCTTGGTTTCTGAAGTACCAACCCTTGATAATATTGGTATCATCCCAGAAAACGATGCACATTGACCAGGGATCAACCAGATTACCAGACAGGTTGACTGCCCTGTAATCAACGATGAAATCAAATCTTTCTCCCGCCGGAATAACCGTGACAACGGTAGAAGTATTCCACGGATACAGAAATCTGATATTTTGGATGTAAGAGCCACCCGGGGTAACAGTGTTGATGGCGCTTACCCGATAAGAAATTCTCTCTGAATCATCCTGATGTCCCGGCATCTTATGCCTCCTTTGACTTAATGTAGGCGTAAACCAGACCGCCTGCCAGTATTAGACCACCTATCAGCAGAGCTGGTTGAAGAGCTGATGGTACTTCCTCATACATGCGCCAGCCAATAACGACGATAGCAACGGCTGCTACTGCGGCAACGATAATTGCTATCGCGGTTAGTGGGTCGAGGGCAATCTTACCCACTGGGTTAACCGGCGCTGTAATCGGGTCATGTATCCAGGATATATTTAGAACTGGGCTGCCGGTACTGACTTTAACTCCCGGAACCCCGGCATTAGCAAGGGTATTCTGTATCTGATTGACAATCCAGGCAGCAGGCGACGCCGTCAAGTCGAGTTGTAGTAATACTCTAGTATTGCTGGGCACTGTACTGACAATGTTGGATATCTCACCAGCATTGACGACTCCCCCGCTACCTATTTCTTGATAGCTCACTTTTGTCCTCTTCCTTTAATATAGGCCCAGTCCAGGTAGTCTTTTAGCCACGGGCTATAGGCATCTGCAAACGGTACCATTACCGTCTTCCCGGGTACCGTGCGTAGCTGCTTGTCATTGAAATAATGTACGGATTCATAGCGGTTGGCAATACTACATGAAACCAACGGAGGTACCGCGATCTGGGTACCCTCGACAATATAATTGTTGCCATTTATCAGTACTTCTACCCAGGCGTGTCCTCCCGGGGTAGCGCTGTTCAAGTTACCAAGAACAACGTAGACTTCATCTTCCGAGAAGATATTACGTAGCAGCGAGCAGATAACGAAAGATTTATTGGCGCAGTTGCCTACTTTTACCCGGATGGTTATCCCGGGTGGGCTCCATAGATCTTCCTGCTCAGAAATGTTACCCTCTATCCACATTTTGCCCCGCACAAAACGCACATATCTGACCTGGGATGCCACCCAATCACGGCAGGCCGCCACTATCTGCTCCGGCGTCATCCTGTCGCTGGTAATACCTTTATAGAGATTGATAACCTCAAGATTACCTGGCTGAACGAATTCGGTCAGCCACTGGCCTTCTTGAAAAAAGTTAGCTTCGATTGGCTGGTTATCCATAGGCTCAGTTAAAGGACAGGGCATATCAATAGATTCTCCTCTCAGAATCGGAGTTTCTCGTAGCCAAAAAGACAATTAAAAGAAATCCGGCAGCTATAATACCACCAGAAGCCATAGGTGATAAAGATGAGATCTGAGTGCTGATATTATTCGCCTGGCAGTATGGGCAAGAAATCTGGCTACCATACTCACCAGCGAGCGGGTACCCGCAGCTATAGCAGCTGCCCATCGGTTTTTCTGCCATTGCACTTAGTTTTCCCTCGTCTGCGACTATATTTTCGACAAGAAATTTGGGATAAGGATACCTTATGCGGAGGAACCGTCCAGCTTGGGACTCACTGGCAGCGTTGGTGTACTCGGTACGCGTCTTCGCTACCTGCCGGTGTCCCTCATAAAGAGGTACTATGGTAGCTCGGTATTTCATACCTGGAGATTCTCCCTGATTTCTTCGGGGCTGAACTCCTCTAGAATCTTGTCTACCTCATTGTAGCCTTTGAGCTGAAGCTCGGACTCTTTAGGAGCTAACCTCTGAAGCAAGCGCTTAAACTCGCCGGCGTGGACACGTTCTTCGTTAGCGATATCTAGTAGGACTTTTCGGGCGATCGGGTTGTTGGTGGCGTCGGCGTGAGCCGTATATATATATGTAGCTTCCTCTTCGGCAGCCAGGTCAAGCCTGATGGCACGGATCAGGTCTTCATTGCTGAGAGGCTTGTCTAACCCGGGGAACGGATTTTGAAATGCCATTTTTAGCCTCCCTTATCCCACTCTACTATCACACCATCTTCGCGACACCCACAGGTTAAAATAGAGTTCAGGGCCATAGTGATTATAGGCTCTTCAACTTCTTGTTGAGATGGGATAACATCCTTATTGTTTTGTTGCTCAAGCTTATTCAGCATCTCAAAAACTTTGGTGGAATCTTCCGGTTGAACGTGTTTCTTATCATTGAGAGCGACCATCTTTTCTCTTAAATTATCAATGCTCTCTAGTCTTCTGTCTGGTTCGATATCATCCCAAACCCTAGCTAGAACATGAGCGTTATTGTAAAGATAGACTACCTCTTTGAACACCTCGTCGCAATCCATTTTAGTCTCCTTCTTTTTTAAGCTGGGGAGCTAAAGGATGGTAGACGGTCAGCTTTGTACCGCCCTGCGAGGCTTTCTTGGGCTCACCGTCTCCGCTTACCGTGTAGCCATGGACCCGCAGGATATCTACGGCGTTCATGACACGGCACTTGTTACCCTCCGAATCACACTGGATACCGGACATCTGGAAGCCAAGATGTTTGACTAGCTCAGATGGGCTGTTATATTCTGTCTCACTACCTGCTTCATCAAAATAATGAGGCTTGATATTCCAGGCTTCCGGAGCGCTACGTTTCGCGCTGGCGACAGCTGCCTGAGATGGCGCGATGGCCTCGCATTCCGGGATGGTATTGAGTACCTGCCCAATAGCAGTAAGATCAACCCTGGCTTTGAAGAGGGTATCTAGAAGAGTCTTGGCATCCTTACTCATACAATTAGCCATTTTGACCTCCGAAAGCACAAATAGGCCGCTTTGAGCGACCTACTTGGTAACATCTTAGCATGTTTGGAGGGCTTGTCAAGAGGTAATACTGCTATGTAGCTCCACGAACTGTCTGTCGAGCCATTCTCTCGCTTTGCTCCACCCCAGGAACTGGGACGCGAGTGCCGGATACTCTTCCTTAATAGTATCTATCAGCCAATCAGAGTCAAACCACTTGATATCCCCGATTCTACGGGCGGTATCTTTGAGCATGGAGACACCCTTGGCATCCAGCAAAGACCACAGGCTTACATCCTCTATCACAAGGTCAACGATGAGGCGGGTATCTATATACCTGGTAGTGCCTTTATAAACTACAGGCCGCTTGAGCAGCTCCACCACCATGCCCCGGGCCATCTCAGGCGCGTAGTTTATCATCAAACCTTTAAGAAATGTACCGCCCATGTCTAGGAGCTGTTTTGGCTTCATACCACACGCTCAGCGGGCCGCCTCTGGATCGGCCAGGTACCGCCGCAGCTCGGGCAGACGGCCTGGGTAGAGTCTGGCCCGATGAAAATGCTCTTCTGACATTTTGGACACGGTACCTCGCCTGCTTCGCCGTAACCTGCCTCAAAGCCCGGATTAGGCTGGTTAGACTGGTTGGCCGGCGGTGTCGGCACCCTTTCTTCTATAGGAGCGCTTTCTTCAATACCCTGGCCTCTTGATAGAAGTCCCTTGGCGATCGCACCGCCGATTGTATTGGGCAGGTTGGTCATGAACTTCTGGCGCTCACGTGCCAGGTTGAGTTCTTCCGTTTTGGCCGCGGCATCAAGCTCTATCTTCTTCAGCTGCATCTGCCAGTTCCGGTCGTCCTCACGCATCTGACGTGAGAACTCTCGCTCAGCACGAGCGTTTTCCGCCTCCATCTTCATGATTGCGAGCTTCATACTTAGAGAGTCGCCGCCCACCGCGGCGTCTGCAGCAGAGAAACGGCGGTATCCGAGAGCTGTGGAGATTTTATCTATTTCAGAAAGCTGTTCAAGGATGCCTTTCTGCTGCGCCATGTTCTGGGGCTGCTGAAGCATCTTGGTCAAGGCATCGAAACGGGCCTGCCAGCTTTGCTCCATCATCTTTAACTCAATCTCATGCATCTGCTGCCGGTAGTTCTCGTTGTTTTGCTGGAGCTGGGAAATCTGCTGGTCACGCTCTGCCTTGATGGTATCGAGCTGGTTCTTTAGCTCATCCGTCTGCTTCTGGAAATCAAATGAGCCGAGATTGACCTCACCCTTGATTTTGAATGGCTGCTCAGGTGGTGCGGCGCTTACGGCGGCGGCCCGGCGCCTGGCCTCCTCATACTCGGCCTGTGCTGTCGCTGCCTTGGCTTTGTTCTCCCAATACTTGGCATCGCCCTCTTCCGCTTTGTTCTGGCTGACGCTTAACGGGTTATCCGAGCTTTTATCTGGGGCATCGAACGCATCATGTCTAACTGTCACTGGTAACCTCCTCTATCTCTTTTTCAGTATCAACTTCCGGCTGGAGCTTCATCTTCTTCAGCTCCTCCAGTTTAGCCATCCGTTTAGCCTGCTCTTCGGCTGTCTCTTCAACGGTATAACCAGATAGGGTTACACCACAGCGCTTGAAGTAGCGCCAGATAACCGTGTCCAGAAAATCCTCGAAGCCCATGTTCCAGCCCCACAGGTCGTGGGCTGCCTGGTAAGCTGTCCGCATTACCACCGTGAAATTCAGAGTCATCGCCCGGGTAATGACCCGGAACTCTGAGGCTTCTGATAAAATCTGTGTCTGGGTTACCGAGGGCTTTTTATCTGGCTGCTGCTTGTTGACAGCGTACTTAGAGGCTTTTTTCTCTTCATCAGTACGCTGGGTATAAGGCGGCATCGTAATCTCGCCGGTGATGCTGTTGACCCTGCCTTTGCTGTGGTGGTCGCTCTTTAGACCCTTAGATTTGGCTGTACGGCCTGCTGCTAAAATATGTCCGGTCAGCTTACCCTTTGTCTCGAATGTCTGGCCGCAGCTGCAAGCATATAGCTCCATCGCCTGAGACTCGTCTGCCATACTCCGATACTCCTCTCATTTACTGCTACGGAGTATAAAATATACTCCGCAATATGATTATCCCATCTAAAACCACTTTGTCAATAGCTTATTGACAAAAGATAAACCAGGTGGTATAAGAAAGATGTCATTCATCTAGACTGGTTGGGTGGTGCCAGGGAGGGTAATCTCCTGCCCTCCCTGGGATAAACTATGGAGGGATTATGAATACCCAGATAGTAGCGACCATCATAGCCGAGGGTAGTAAACTTATAACCGAGTGGCTCCGCGTCCAGCCTGTCAAACACGAGCCAGCCAAACTGGATAACCTCAATCCAAATATCAAGTTTGTACCCGAGACTACCACCATAAAAACTACTGTTGTTACCCAGCCCCATGGTGTCAGTACAGCGGAGACGGTCAACTACCAGAAGCACGAGCTCAGCAAGGAGCTGTTACTCATGGAAAAGCACCTGCAGCAGGGCTGCCAGATAAACGGTACGCCCTGCGATTGTTGTGAGAAACATCCCCTGGTGATTGAAGCCCTGGCCCAGGAGACACTGGGTATGACCGGTGACCCGGTCTACAGCGACCTGGTGGACTGGACTAAAAAGACGGCTCCCAAGACCACAGCTGCAGCTGCTAAGTCCAAAATGTATACCGAAGAGTACCCTCAGATGGCTGTCGAAGCACGGGAGATGCGTAAGAAAATCATGGGAACACTGGTAGAGGCACCCTCTGCGGAACCGGAAAAACCTAAGTGCGCCACCTGTGAATCAGCGGTCAAGGAGCAGCTCATCAAGAGGATCAAAGCTCTGTCCCCGGAGCAGAAAGAAATCTTGAAGAACCGTTTAATGGAGAGGCTGGAGGCTGAAGTTGGACAGAGCGAAGTTTAACGCCTGCATTGCCCAAGGGATGCGGGGTAAGCAACTCACCAAGGAAGAGCGAGCTAAAGAGTTCTGCATTACTGCCAAGATGTGCAGTGGCAAGGCCAAGAGTCGTGATGACGCTATCAGGATATGCTCGATGCCCAAGCCACCCAAACCAATAGGTTTTGAGAAACGCAGCAAGAAACCCTTTGACTGCGAGAAAGATAGCTTCAAGTTGGCCCACTGTATCGTTGAGAAGATTGATATGGACCAAGCCAGGAATATAAATAGCATCGAGATGGCCATCGCAAATGCCATGATGCAATGCAGGTGCCCGAATGGTTAAAGAAGCGACAAAGATCAGGGAAAACCAGATGGTACAGACGCAGGAGATGCACTGTGCCGGGTGCGGGCGGTTTCTAGGTCTTCAAGCTATCGTCTGGGGACTCGTCAAGATTAAATGCCCCAACTGCAAAGAGTGGAACACCATTGATGTCGGCGGTCTTGACAAAGTGAAAAACCAGCGTTAGTATAGAAATGGTCGAAAGGCTATAGAGGCCAGCAAGGCCATAGAAGCCAGAAGCCCACTAAAGGGCAAATAAGGAGTCAAGAAAATGGCTATAATTTCTCTAACCGGTGCCTTTACTGCTCCAAAGCGTCGCCCCGCGTCATATCAGGCTGATGGCATGACCGTCGGCGGCAACCGCGGCTACTACATTGCTTCCCTGCCGCGTCCTTACCCGAAGACTTCGCAGCAACGCAAAGTCTCCAACGTCGCTTCAGAGTGCGGTATCCACAAGGGTATCTCGCGCCGCGAGCTTCGTGAGAAGATGATCAACTGCGTCGGTCCCAAGATGAGGAAATAGACTAATCGGGCCCGCTGGTGTTCGGGAAACGACTCAAATGTGTTTGAACTAGCCAGCGGGCCCAAGTCTAATTAAGATGATTACACTATACGTTTCAGAACACTGCTCACCATGCCAGCAAATCAAAGAGATCGCCAAGACGCTCCCCGGCGACCAGGTTCGCATTGTTGATATCGAGACTGAAGAGGGTTTCAACGAGTTCGTTAAAGAGGTCCTCGATAAAGGCGACGGGTTCGTTCCCACGGCGTTCAAGGACGGCCAGCAGTGCAAAATCAGCATCAAGGATGAAGATACCCTGGAGTTCGACTGCCCGGAAACTAAAGATCCCGAATCTCCCGCAAGCTGATATCACCACGAGCCAGGTGCGCCCGTATATAGCGGCGCTTTGACTTCATCTCCATGTCCTCCGCTTTCTTAGCGTCATCACCCTGGTGACAGCTCAAGCATAGACCGTTGAATACCCGGACTGTCTCCTGATGGCACCGCCGGCAGAAGATGCCGCCCGCTTTATCCCAGTCTTCGCTATTCATGCCATTTCCTAAACCTGACATAACTATGTAACTAAACAAATTGTACGTCCCAATACGAGACTAACTCGACGTATTATTGGAGCTGTTTCAGCGTTCTCAGGCGCTGTTCTTCCTCTTCGTCCTCTATTTTAGGCGCTTCACACGAGTCGCAGCCGCACTCTTCAAGGCAGTCCGGGTAGTCACGGAGATGCGGCTCGTAGCAATGCCGGAAGCTAGTCTGTTTCTTTTCTGTCATCGGGCGGAACCTCCTTGCCGGGCATCTTTTTCTGGAGCTCTGTCATGCTTTTCTTGATTTTCAGGATACTCTCGGCGGTCTGGTTGAAGAGGGTATCCACACTGTTGATCAACTCCGTGAGTGTCTTGGCTACCTCGCTCTGTTGTTTCTTGGCCATTTCTAACCTCCTTAATGAAGAATACCCGGTGGCACTTCAGGCTGGTGCACTTGCACATGCTGGGCCGTTTCTTGTAGTTCGTCAGCGCCGGTGCGCCGCAGTACCGGCAGGAGACGAAGACCGGTGGAGACCTCATACCTTAGCCTCCTGTGGGAACTTATGGGTACCATCGCCATCCTTTTTATTACCGTTAATCATATGGACGCGTATCATGGAGATATTATTAGTCTGGTATCCGCAGCAACAGCGGTATTTCTTTTCCCTTACGTGTCTTAATACCCGGACCGTGACGACCTTGCCGCACCCCTTGCACCGCTGCTTTTCAGCGCCGTCCTCGACAAAAACGTACCAGTTCTTATGCTGGCATTCAGTCGTCATAATCAAACCTCAACACGTAAATTGGGAACACCAAAATACCCTTGTCGGTCAAGCGGGCGATAACCCGCTCCAGGATATCAGTCACCAGGGTCCTCCTCTAATATAAATACTATCTTGGGAACGTCCGGGGTAAAGCGTTTTTTAAGAACACAGGTGGTAATTTGAGAGTCGTTCTCATAAGCGAAGTGCTGCAGGCTGTCAATCAATGTTTTGCAGAAATTATCGATATCGGGCTTGGTCACGGGAAGAGTCACGTTTTTCTTCGTTGATTTGGGCCGGCGGCGGAAGAAAGTGGCGATGAGTTTCAGGGGTACCCCGGGCCCGTACCTCTCTGGTGCCTGTTTCAGGAACGCATTTCTGATGAAATCTTCTGCTTCGGTCGTCTTAGAAGGTGTATACGTTGTGATTTTTCCACTGCGGGTTCTTACGGTGCGTGGCCGCTGCTTGCCCACCGGTTCCATGAAGACCGTTATCTCCATATGACTCCTTTATTTTAATACTTCTACCGCATTGCAGACAGACGAAACCGTCACCCTCGACGAAAACGTTACCGTGGCACCTCGGACACCTGAGATTTAACATCGGGACCCTCCTTGAAGATCTCGTTCTCCCAATAGTGTACACTGGACGGGCAAACACGGCAACCCAAGTCGGCCGGGTTATCTGTGCAACAGGCCCTCGTTTTAGTCTTGCCCTCCATATATAAGCACTCGTTGTAGCCCATCCACTGGAGCTGATCGCAATACTGTTTCAGGCGCAGATTCTGCTTGTGCCAGTCCTGCATAAACACTTCCCAATCTTCCGGGGTATTGGCCTGGCTCTTCATCTGGGCCCAGGCCGCGTTCAGCTTCTCGTTACCCCTTTTGATCCGCTCTATCAGCTGGGGCATCATCTCTTTGGTGTAGCGGTCAACATCGAACTCGGTATCGCCTATTTTAACGTGATAGGTTTCCATTTATAGTCCTCCCAACTCGGTGGTTCTTCTGTATCTTCTATGTCTACTGGGCATACATCGCTACCTATGGGCCAACCATGGCTATGGTCATGGCGAAATGTAATAGCGTCTTCTACGTCGGTACTGATTCCCCAACTCTGGCATTGGCGGCAATTAAACTTCAGACTATATTTTCTTCCTGATAGACGTGCCCAGACCGCTATCTCGCGTAACCTTTCATCAGAGCGGTTACGGATGTCTTCCACCATGTTCAATAAGACCTCCTGCTGGCCTCTTCATACGCCTGTGGGAACTTATCCTTAAAGAATGATAGGAATACCCTTCGTGATGGTGACGTGACCCTGCCACCCGCAGTTTTTACAGTAAACCTTTACACGATAGGCTTTAGGTGGTATGTGACCCATGCTTTTTCCTCCTTTCAATCATTTTCTGGTAGCATGCCTCGCACCGTGGCGGGACATACTCTTTCTGCCCGGGATAGCTGACCTGATATAGCTCGTTATCTTCGTTCTTACATACTGGGCACTTGGCCATGAAATTTCTCCTCTAAAAACTGCCTTGATATAGTAGCCAGAGAACGTCCAGTAATCTCTCTAATTTGAGAGTAAGGAGTTCCCTGTTTCAATAAAGATATAATTCTTTGTTTTTCTTCATCAGACACCCAGGTAAAACTTGTATTCAATATGCTAAGAGACTTCTCTAATTTACGCGGCAGCCTAAAACCTATTTGCGAAACGAACCGTCTGACCATCTCCTGGCGGATTCAGCAATTTCCTTTTTAGGGTAAAATCATGCCATTTGCAAGAGCGCCAAACAAAAGGATTCCCATAATAAAGGAATAAATTTTCCGGCGTGCCCTCTTTCCAACCAGGATCATGGGCATTAACTAACGTATCCAAGGGGCGATAACGTTGGGGATAGGGAGAAACACCTATGTCTATCAAATACTGCAACCGCTGCTGCGCTAGTTGGAAAGTATCTCCATTAGTTCCTATGATGCAATATACGAGAATGTGCCGGTAATCCACTCCCTTAGTATGCAAAAAATCCGCGCACGCTTTAATGGCATCTTTTTGCTCTGGCTTATCATAAGCAAATCTCCATGCTTCTAAGTCCAGCTCGTTATACAGCTGCCAGTATTTCTCAGGGTCCCTGATGAATACGCGGTCATCGAATCCCGAGTTGATATCCAGATTGCGGACACCACGGAGCTTATCAACTACTAGTCGTTGGTGGTTCCAGGTGGTAAGAAGAATATTGTTATCGCAGACATACGGGTTCCGCCCGGTTGGTATTGCGAAGTCGGAGTACTCTTTCATCCTCGTTCCCTCCAACTTGGAGACTATACAGTACTCACAAGCGCGAGGACATCCGCGCGATGTAAAGGTCGCCTTAAATGGTCCTCTCACATGCTCAAGCGATTCTTTAATTCCCAAGAACGGCTTTACACCTGTGTGCTCCACGATGTACTCCGGCATAGCAGTAGCCGCCGGACCGCCTATTTCCACCTCGACACCTGCCGACTTGAGCATATTCACTTCAAGACAGAGGGTGGGTAGGTGCCAGGTAAAGATTACCGAGAAGTATGCTTTCTGGCACTGGAGCGACCACATATCAGCGTGCGGGCTGAAGAAGACCTCGTGGCCCTGCCGCTTAAACTCCACCAACATCTTGTGGGCTGCCAGGTTATACGTCGGTGCACTGCTGTTGATTACTGCTATTTTAGCCATGATTCTCTTCCTTTTGACATTCAGGGCACTGGCTTTTGTCTGTCATCCTCGCGATGGTAAGATTTAGTAGAGTACAAGAGTAAACAATCTGGTGCTTGTGACAAAATGAGGCAGTTATATCCTCACCCAAAGACCATTTCAGTAGTAATGCTAAGAGACTGACCACCTGCGAAACCGGAATCGGATCATTTGAGTCCCTCCAACCTTGAGCTTGATAGTCGTAGTTCTCAAAATCAGCTATTTTGTTTTTAATCTCCTGTTCTGTTCTCATCGGGTACCTTTCCTGTCATTCTGTAGATTGCGACCTCTAAGGGATCAAGAATACGGAGCTGGTGTACCATCTCTCTTTCAGCATAGCTGAATCGCGTTATTCTTCCGTTTTCCAGGTTCTCTATCTGGAGCTTATCATTACGGATACAGGCAAAATATACCTCGTAAATTACCCCAAGTGATATTTGGAGAAACGACTTGACTACGACCTTATTATGATATTTATGGAACTCCGAGCTCAGCAAGCGCCGCATGGCTCTGCGATGGATAGCCTCCAAACGGGCTTTCTTTTCCCGGGCGATATTACGGATCTTTCTAGGTTGATTCATAGCCATCCTAACCGGTGCAGCTCCACCAACAACATTATCAGAATTGCTCCCAATATAAATACCACAGCTCCTCCTTTATCTAAGGATACCCATCATTGCTTTCATCTACCCACCAGTTACTGAGCCAGCCATATCCGACTGATAGCTGAGTCCATTCTGCTCCTGCTCCAAATTCAAAGCTGCTCGTTTTTCGATAGTTGGCGACTGCGATATCAACCCAGTCTTCACTGTATTTTCTACTATGCCAACGATGCAGTAGAATACAAACAATACTCTTGTAGATATAAAATTGCATGTGGAACCAATGAAATCTGCCCCAGTACCAGTTATCTTGGCACTTACCTTGCTGTCGCAAAATTATTGGTATCCAATCTTTAGTATTCATACTCGACATTCTCCTTGAACGGGTAGACACCTTTCTTGGCGAAGACACGGACGCCCCAATAAACGATATTGGCCCAGAAGCGCGGCATCCCGTTGAGGATGCAGAACCGCTTCAGCTCCCGGTCGGCATAGATGCGGGATGAGCGGTCAATCAGGTCCTGGCGCATCAGCTGATAGAGGGCATCGTGCACCAGGGAAGCAATCATGATACTCTTAACATCGGGACAGGGCCCGCTGGCGCCGTCCCAGGCATAATACCGCTTCAGGTGCAGGGCGCCGGTACGGTCGAGCTGGACGAACTCTGTCTCGATATCACCGGCGTAGAACGGCCTGATCTGGCACTGATAGGGCTCTGTCAGCTGGTATTTCCAGCCCTTAGTCTTTCGAAACTTCATTGCTATCCTCCTTGTACGCTACGCTATTTATGCACTTCGGGCAGCGCTCTTCGATTTCGGCGTTGCCCTCGCGGTCAATCCGATCAATCGTGAATAATTGCCTGCCGCCACCACCCGGGTACCCAGGCAGAAGTCTGGCCGAGCAGCCGGCTGAACTGGTGATCCAAGATATACGAACTACAGAAGTCGCTCATACTACGGACGCCGCGGCCGGTCATCTGCATCACCGTCTGCATCGTTCTAAGAAGATACCACTTGTTGCCGCCGGGCATCTCCATTCTCGCTTTAACCTGCGGGTCACCCATACTGGGATACGCTACCTTACAGATAATTACCGCGCGACAGAGGTCGTCTGGTAAATCCACACCGCGGTCGAAAGAGGGAGATACCATTACCAGCGGGTCAGAGCTGGCTTTAAACTCTTCCAGCTTCTCATTACGGTTTTCGGAGTCGTGGGTAATCAGCCGGGCTTTCTGGGGTAGGTTCTGCATCATGTAGTCCCGTATAGCGTAGCTCGTAGCATGAACCAGGATTTTATCACCGGCATGATGGTCTATTATGGCGGAGGCCTCCGCCAGCGTCTTCGGCAGCTCAGTTTCCATGGTAGCCCTGGTCAGATTGGCTACCGGCCGGTAATATATCGGCCGGTTCTTCAGAGGAAACGGGCAGTCCATCCTCTTATATCCATAAGAAGGCAAACCAAGGTCTCCGGCCATCATCCCCGGGTCCAGAATCGTGCCACTCATACCCAAGACCTTCTTGGCATGACGGCTAAAATACTTATCCATATAAGGAGATACGATCACAGGTTTGAATACCCACCGTATATCATGATGCTGGTCTTCTTCTTCGTAGAAAATCCAGTCCTCACGAACATCGCTGACGAACATTTTCAGCTTTTCCACGAAAGCATGCATCTTGGCAGCCTGTTTGTGGAGCTCAATATCAATGTCAGACCAATAGCGCTCCGGCCTATCAGACAATCTTTCTTCTATCTTTTCCGCTCTCTCTTCAATCAGAGGCCCCGTATTAGCCGCCCAGATCACCCACTTGTTAACGTCGGCCTGATCTTTTTTCTTGGGCGGCTCCACGTTGAACCTGTCAAGCTGGCTATTAGAGATGGTGAGCTGTATATGAGACATCAGTTCACCCTCAAGGACATCTATTTCGTCACAAATGAGCAGGGTACTCTTGCTGAACCATCCCGGCCCATTGGCTTCCGCCAGAAAATAGCTACAATTGAGAACCGCCAAGCGAGACATCGCCGCCTCTTTTTTAGCGAGACGGTACGGACAACTATCGAAGAACTTGCACTCGCCACCTCTTCCGTCCTGGCTTTCACCCTTTCTCTTGGCCGTGCAGTCTTCAGCGGTTATCTTGGGGAAGTTATTTTCGTACTTGAGACAGACATAGTTCTTCCGGCCCTTGATAGTGCGGGCACCTGGTTTATGATAGAAATCATCCACCAGCTGGTCCTGCAGCTGCTTGGTGCGGGTCAGGTAGATACAGCGAAACGCCGGAAGTTCAATCTCTTCGTTACGCAGCCGGCTGATGACCTCATCAAGAACGTGGGCATCAGCCATCTCCCGGGCCGTACCGGCTCCGATGACGCTCTTACCCACTCCGGTAGGCGCGTCCAGCAGGAAGACGTCTTTACCACCGATCAGCGAGCCGGCGATATTCTGCATGATCTCATACTGTCCGGCCCACCGTGCCGGGTCACTATAGAACTTTTCGGGAAGCCCCATCTCCATTGGAGTTCTCATTTCTTTTTCTCCAGGCAGGCGTTATGAGCCTCTCGGTATGCATTGCCAACCTTTATTTTGGTTCGCATCTTATCATGCCGAGTAATCTTCCTCTGACAAATACAGCAGACCCCCAATTTTAGTTTAGGCATATCTACTCCTGTTGACGGAAGAAAGGCGGCTGAGGCGGCCGGGGAAACGTCACCACCTTGAACCCCTGTCGTACACCGGTATCATCCGATGATTCCCACAGACCGTAGGTATCCCGCAGCGTCACCCAGAAGATATTCTGGAGACAGATCGCCTTGTTATACAGCTCGGATACTCTGGCTTCCATAGCTTTAAGCTGCTCTGGCGCCCCAGACCAGTATTTACAGTCAATACGCTGCCTGTCACAGCTCTCCTGAGTTCGCTGCATTATCGTATAAATAGCCTTACAGTCCCGGGTCATATCACCAATCACAATCTCGTTGCTACCCAACGGGGTCGGCGGCTCTAAGAAATCTTTATCCTCATAACAGTCAAGGTCTACCGGCAGCAACCGCATCCAAGCCACTTTGTCTTGCATCATGCCCTCCGTATATTTTCTAACTTTACAATTTATTTGGCACTTGAATTTCCGTAAAAAATCTTGGAACGATTATTGTCGAGCCTAGCTAGCTTCATTTTGGAACGATGGAACGAAAAACACGTTTCTGCGGGACACCCCCTCGAAATGATTTTTCTTGCCAAAATAAATAAATGGCTTGAGGCTAACGCCAGTAAATAATCGTTCCATCGTTCCATCCGTTGAACTACAGTTATTTAAAATCGTTCCTTCGTTCCACTAAAAAGTATTAATGAGGGGGTCATTTCTAGGAACGTGATTTTCGTTCCATCGTTCCAAAATGAGCCTAGCCACGCTCGGAAATAATCGTTCCACATGGAACGATTGGAACGATGCAGTTTTGGTGACTTTTCTAAATTTCGATGTCAGGTTTCTGGTTAAAAAGGTCATCATAATCACCCTTTTCAACGACGTATCTTCTCAGTTGTTTGGCCATAATTTCGGGATCCCAGTCAATGAAGTTAGCCCTTTGTCCCTCGGTATTTCGGCGGCTGGTCTTCTTGATGCGCAGGGAGTTAAGGACCTTGCCGACTTTCTGGGAGCTGATTTCTTTACCGTCGCCGATAGACTTGGCAATCATGCCGGGGCTGACATATTCGTTACCATGTATCATCATTAGGGAGAACATGGTATTGATGATGCGGCCCTGGTCGGCGTCGGAGCGTTTGTTCAGTAGCTCTTTCTGGTAGAAATTCATGAATTGTTTAAAGCGCTCCAGAACATCCGGGTACGCGATAAATGGTACTGCGAAGGGCAGACCGATTTGTTTTAGCCGGGGCTCAATATTGCCCAGGTCTATTTTTTCCATGTCTTCGGGGTTGGTGGTAGTCATGTGCCTGAACCGATAGAGCAGCAGCTTATTGCGTATTTTGGCAGCTTCATCGTAAAACTTCCTGCCCAGTATGGGTGGTATATCTGTGCGGTCTGTTTCTGCCATTTCGACAGTCAGGCAGCGTGCTTCCAGAGCGATATCCTCAAAGGTGAAACGGGTCGCGAATACTTTGGGTCCGTAGACGGGTAGTATCTCCAGACTGTCCGGGGCGTCTTTCATACACCTGATTACAGGTCTAAAGCGCTCGAAGCCGCAGTTCAGTATCTTCGTAACCTCTGATGTCTCGTCCGACTTTTGCAGGTCGGCCTCTTCCATTACCAGAGTGCCCCGCCAGCGCCGGATCAGCCTGTAAATGGGCGCCGGCGTAACAGCGCCCGCCATCATCATCGGCTTGTAGCATAGCTTACCGACGACATCCAGTGAGCGGCTCTTTCCCGTACCGGTGTCTCCGATAAACCGCATATATGATAGGGTTGCCAGCTTGTCATAGACCCAGCTCATAACGATATACCAGCAGCAGAGCTCACGGTATATCTTGGGAATATCACAGTAGCGGTTGATGCAGGCTTCCAGTTCAGCAACGAGATTTAGGGTATCACCATACTCTTCAACGCCGGTAGGCAGTGTTACGGCCCCCTCAGTTACCTCGGCTGAAAGTATCGGCTGTATAGTGACCTCCCCGGCCTGGATCTCGGGTACTATGGTTACGTCTCCCGTGCTTTTCTCAAAGCGGGCGAAAGCGGCTCCCTCGGCGGTGCTGTATATCTCCTCGTAGATGAAGTTTTCGTCCTCGTACAAGCTCTGCTCACGTATCAGACCCTTTTTCTTGCGCTCCTTGATGTTCTTCTTCATCCACTCGCAGTTGTTTTCACCGACACAGAGGTCTTTGAGCAGCGGTTCGTCTTTGACAGAGGCGCAACCAAACGCATAGCCTCGCTCTGCAGAACGTACCTTTGATTCTAACGTCTTGGAGTTGCCTATCGGCGGCTTGTTCTTGGCGTCCCATGAAACCAGCAATGCCGCCACCTCTTCAGGGGTGTAGCCCTGGTCGAGGTCATGCCGGGCGAGGGCGAAAGCCGCTACGTCGCGCGCTCCCGCGGAGACGCCCTGCATGATTTTCATGATACAGGGTGGGTGCTTGCTTGGCCGCCCTTTCTTTGTGGTCAACTTTTCCTGCGGAATCACAATCGTCTCGGGTGGCGGCAGGTTCTTGAGCGCCTGTTCTACTTTCTCTATGGGCGTGGTCTGGATCATCTTCAGGGCTTGCTCCAGGGGTACGGCCCGCTCGTCCGCCGTGATAAATACCCGGGACGGTATGTCGGTGAGAGCTCCGAAGTAAGGTATGTTGATGTAGTTACCCAGCGGTATCTGCTCATCAAGCATGTCCTGCTTGGGGAATATCTCCGACTCGGCGTTGAGGTTGCGCAGCACGGAGAGCATTACTCGCCGTATCTGCTTGGCGTTGAACGGCTTGTCGCCGGCGTACATGGTGATGTGGTAGCCCTTGGACTTGGACATCGAGATATACGCCATCAGCCCCAGCTCCCGGAACCCGTTGCGTATCCTGAGGGCTTTCGGGAAGTCTTTCTGATCCAGGTCCACGGCGGCAAACCAGCAGGTGCCGTCGTCCAGAAGAGGGTAAATACCGAGGGATACTTTCGCCTCAAGGTGGCTGAGGTAGTTGGCCTGGGTAACGGCCTCCTTATTGCACATCCCGGTGACCGCTCCCCAGGCATCCGTCCTACCACGATAAAGGCGCTGAAATCCCTCTACTATGGCTTTAGTATCGGGCATCGCCAGACTCCTTTATCTAGAAATCCATGTTGGGCGTTTTCGATTTGGGTGCCGCTGTCTCTTTGGGTGCCTCAGTCTCTTCCGCTTTAGGTGCTTCTATTGCTTTCTGCTCCGGCACCTCTATTTCTTCGACAACAGGTATAGAGGTACCCAGCAGCTGGGTGGTCATTTCAAACATTTGCTTGAGCTTGTCCTCCCCGGTGATGATTGACTCCGCTTTCATCTTCATGCGAAATGCGTCACCCGAGGCCGTTTTCTGCGCCTCGCTGGTCAGCCGTACGATTACCTTGTGGTACTGTCCCTTGACCTGCGGGTTAAGACGCAGCTGGGTGAAGAGTTCACGTGCCGCCTTGGTGGAGATGCCGGAGGCGCGGATAAGAATGGGTATCTCGGTATCATGGTTGATGAAGATCATGTTATAGTTGACCAGACATTTCTCGCGCCGCTCGGTTGCGTTGACCAGCCATGGTGTGTCGCAGCGGTGCGGGCAGGTGTTGCAGTCATCGCCGTTGGTAGACTGCATACTGTTAGCGTCGGCGCTGGAGCACTCCGGCGGGTCGTTGGAAATGTCGCTGCGCCCCCAGTAAGTGCGGGTCTTCTGCATATCCACCAGTACCAGTTTAAGTCCCTCGTTGCCCTTGAATACCTCACCTGTGAGCGGCATGTAGAAGTCTCCCGGCTGTGCCTTGGCAGCTTTAGCGTCGGTGCCGCCGACGTTCTGTACCAGTTTCAGCTCTGGTATGGACATTTCGTCGCTGCCGAACGAGTCCATGTTCCGGGTTTTTTCCTGCGTCATTTTTCCTCTCCTTCTGGCCCTGGATCATAGTCCGGGCAATTTTGGCAAACCGTGGTACTGTCTCCCCTGAGAACGTAAGATAGAGATACGCTCTTGTTCAGTTTATGCCCCTTTATACATCTGACCGGGGCGCTGAACTTGTCTTCGGATACATGGGCGTTGAAACAGTCATAGGTTAAGCGTCTCTTCGTTCGTTTGACGCTGCGGTTCGTCTCCAGCAATTGGGCTGAGGGTTCGGTGAATAATCTTTCGGTATCTTTGACCAATCCTGACATCTCCTTTCTTGATTAAGCTAGCACCACATTTAGAGCAATATTTTATCCGGGGTACGGTATTATGACATAGCGGGCAGATAATATCGCTTTTGCCCAGAGAGAAAATGCGTAAGTCAAACTCGTGTATGCAGGTTTTGATATCAGGACAGTCAATGCACCGGTTGTTATGCTCTGAGCATTCTTCCAGGGTATCAATAAAGTCGGAGACCGATTTATCAACCGATCTCCTCATGTGAATCAGGTAGGTGACCCCAAAGCGAGTTGGTAGTACCCGGGCCGGCTTACCAAAGATGGCTTCCAGCTCTTTAACGTTATTCAGCCGTATCCGGGCCATGTGGCACTGGTAGCAGTAGGTCTTCCCTTTCTCCTTAAAGGATACCGGCTCCAGATGGTTCTTACCAAGAAGAATGCCGCAGCTATAGCACTGTGAGTGGCGGTCCATATCAGCACCGCAGGAGTCGCAAAGTCCCGTGACTCTGCGGTAGAGGTCCTGGTGGGTGCATGACTCTATCTGGCAAGTCTCGCTATAGCTGGTGCAACTATTTACCGGGCAGGGCATTTCTTTCCGCCTTTCGTTTCATCCTCCACCAGACGGGTTTGTACTGGCTGTACCGGCATCCCCGGGTATCGGGGCAGTTATGCGGTGGTATGGAGAAGCAGAAATGGGTGTAGGCGCCGTGTACGCCGCGGGTCATCCACCTGATACAGTTAGCCGGGATTACAGAATAGTCAATCTCGGGTTTAGTCTCCATCAGTGCCACCTGACAGGAAGTGGATTTGTGCCGTACGCAGGCTGAGGACAGCGATCACGTTGTCCAGCGACCTTTTAGCAATCTCGATCTTAACCTTATAGTCGTCTGCCACAAAAGATGCTTCGCGCTGCTTGATTATGAGTTTCTGCAGGGGCTCGTTGATTTTACGCTGTTTCAGGAGCCATGCGTCCCGCTCGGCCTGGTTTTTGCCCTGTGCCTGCGCGTATAAATCAGCGATAAACTCTTTGACAGCGGGGCAATCCTCACCAGAACGGGCCAGGTAGTCGTAGTTCTTACTGCGGAATAGTATCTCGTCGTTGAGAGCTTTACGCAGCTCTTCTTCAAGGATGGGTATCCGGGCTACCAGTTCCTTTGTCCTGAGCTGGTTCGCCAACATCGCCACTTTGTCTTCTGTCTTCATAGTTCCTCCTTTCTATAATCTTCTGAGAGCCGGAGCGGGTACAGTTAACTTGTAAGACGTTCTACAACGTCGCTGGTCTTCTGTTCAACGATACCGGACTTTTTCTCTATCTCACGGATCTCAGGAACAAGGTTCTTGAGCCGGCGATAGGTGGAGCCCAGCTCGCCAACAAGACGAGCGAATTTGCGGGTAGTCGGGGACATTGACCGTAGAGTTCTCTTTCGGTATGCCATAGACTACCTCCTTTCTTTCTTGGGCTGGCGTTCCAGCGTTCAGGCTGGCGCCTCACTTAGTCTAGGTCGCTCAGCGGATACCCGCCTCGCTTCCCATAATCACCCAATTCTCTCTGGCTCCGGCTCTCAGAAGATTATAGCAGGTCGAGCAGGGCTGGTTTCGTTACGGTCTGCGGATTGCTCCGAGTTTCGTTATCAGCCTCCATCGTTTATTGGTTATTCACGAACACCCCGCCTTTTCCTGCTTGCCCTTGAGCCTACAGCCCTATCGTAGATTGCCGCTTTAGTTGAGTATGCTTTACCCGAAAGTTCTCGTCAGAGCCTTCTCCCGCTCACGCTACCACGCATACTGTTAGGTTCAAGAGCATTTGCTGGTCGCTGTAAACATTATCTCCGTTAGTGGCAACACGTCCAAGAGTAGTAGTTGCCTTACCAGCCTATTGTTAAAGTGCTTTCCTGTGCTTGAAAATCTCTTCCGGGGACAGAACTTTAGGCGGAGCTTCTGGTTGTGGTGAAATTACCTGGAAGTTCCGCCTGCGCTGGGCGTTGCGATGCTCGCGGCCCTCTTTAGATTTTTGTTTGCTCCGGTTCAGACGTTTGTTCCGGTTCACTCTTTTTCCTCTCAAAGTTAATTCCATCGAAATACTGGTTCAGTAGCAGTCGAATAAAACCTGATAATGGAATGCCAAGCCTCTCAGCCTCTTTTTGGGCCTGGTCATAAAGACTGCCGGGGACAGTCATATTAAGAGCCCTAGTTTCTTCCATGGACACCGCCTATGTAGTAAATTAGTAGTAAAGATGTAGTAACTCTATCACTCCACAGGATCCTTGTCAAGGGTTACGGCAACTATTTTTTCAATCTCGTCAATGTACGGCTGATATGGTTCTACGGCAGCAGTAAGCAGCATTGGCATCGCCGCGGCGACAAATTCCCCGTTTTTTCTAAAGATAAAGGGAGAGACAGTTTGTGCCACGCATTTCCAGAATATTTCAGCCTTGGGGTAGCAGGTACGAACGTAGCGATAGAAGCGCATGTCCATAAACTGACAGATGGGTCCCTTCCTTACTATCCGGTTGATAACCAGTTGATGGTTTTGATAATCAACTCTGTGCCTCAATCTGGATGATAGTCAACGGCGCCCTGGCTTTGTCCACGATCCACACCGGCTTGTTGATTGTCAACACGTCCGGGTTATCGTCCACGATGACGGCGAGCCTCGGCTCTTTCCTCTCCGGGTGCTTGCTGTTGTGCTGTTCCGGCTTCAACATGTCGATGATGGGCTTCAGGATAGCAAGGACATTGTCGGTGTCCATCTCATGCCGCTTGTCAGGGATAACACAGGTGACGCTCATCGTGGCTTTCTTGAGGGCTTTGTCCCGGTAGGGCAGCATCTCGTAATAGGCGGCGTTCTGCCAGGTGTGCTTGATTCTTAGTCTCGCCCCCCAGTGCATCTTGCGGGATGCGTTCGGGCCTAAAGCCACCGGCGGCAGCATCGGGATTTCGATTCTCATTGGTTCAACAGCTCCCGTATCAGTTTCATTGCATCCGTCCAGCCTTTGACGTAGGATGCGGCGTCCCCCGGCAGCTCGTCCCGCATCTTGCTATCCGGGTTTTCTTCCAAGAGTTCCACCAGGTAGCCTCGCAAAGATTGGCTTTTGGGTGAGTCGTTGCCGTCAGCGAAGTCAAGAACGCATTTCTCCACCAGTTCCTTGTCTTTCGGACAAATGTCAGTCCGGGCTGCAAGGTCAGCTTGGGTTAGTAGTTTAAGCATCTACTTTCTCTCCAAACAAGCAAGGTGGGCTTCCCGATGCGCTACCTGCCCGTTGTTCTCTCCGACCCTTAGCTGCTCTCTCATGGGGTCGTGCCGCTTGAGTTTCTTCCCGCAGATAACGCAGTTTCCAGCTTTCAGTTTTCCCATCAGTTAGCTCCTTTCAAATCAGTGTCATCTTTGCACAGCCAGCACACATAGCCTTCCCTGTAGGCTCAGGATGAAGTTCGTCAGGATGAGGCATCCCACCATCTTTTAACTGAAACTCAACAAATATGTGCTGTGGTGCTTTCGCCCATACCCGGCATTTACAACACTGCTTATCACCATCTGATTTTTCCAGAATTGCTTCATACCAGAATTTCATTTCTCCCACTCCTTGCAGGGCTTAAAACCTGCTTTGATGATATCCAGTTCAGAAAACGCGAGATACCCTCCGGTTATGAAGTAAGGTTGTACGGGCACTCCCTCATAAGCCATAATATCGGATATTACTCTTATTAGACTGTCTCTTCGCTCTTCCACTATCCTTGCGGTCTTAGTTGTTCTGGGTATCTTAGGTAACTTGATGAGGAGATATCCGTCCGTGTAGATACCTCCGTCGAGCGACCGTATATCTTGACCGCCACTCACGGGGAACGTATACAGCTTTCGTACCCTGCCGTCAAAGATAGTGATGTCGGACTTGTCAGGTAATTTAATCATAAGTACAGGTAGTCCTCCGGCGGTTTAGCATCGGCGGTACTTTCCTTGAAGACATCGCCCCAGTAGGTCCTGGTTTCCTCGGGTTTCTTGGGTTCCTCTACCCGGTCGGTAAGGTATTTTGGTTGCTCTTTTATTTGTCTATCTCGGATCCGGTGTTTCAGGTGTTCCAACTCGGTTTTCTGATAGTCGGTCAAGTCTCTTTTAGTCTCGTTGAGTCTTTTCCGGATGAGAATGTATCGGGTAAGGATGTGTCATTTTAATCTCCTCCTTATAAAGCGTTGAATCTTCGCTCAAGAAGAGTGAACAGGATATAGAGCTGGGCGGAGCCACGGCGGACGATGGCGTTCTTGAGGTCGCTCACCATGACCTCCGTCTTGTCTATCATCTTTTCCGCCCTCTTGAGACGTTTAGCTTTGATGTTTTCCACGATCCGGTCAATGCGCTGGTCAATCTCGTCGAACATGGGTTGCAGACCGTCGTCATAAGATTTGGTGATCTGCTGAGCCTGAGCCTGGTCTACTTTAGACGACCAGACGCAAACGTCGCCACGTTTGGCGAGCTGCAGGGCGAGCTGCTTAGCCGTCGCCGTGAACGGCATCAGGTATACCGAGTCGGTATGGCGGGTGGCGCCGATCGCCCGTGCCTGGTGCAAAAACTCGTTCCGTGCAGCGTTGCCCTCGGGTGTGCAGGGAATATCGTATGTGATGAGGAGCCACTCATCCACCATCTCCCGGCACTTGATGTTGACTCCTATGAGCCGTGCCATAACCTCGATTTCAGTCATGTTTTCCGATTTCGTTTCTGCCATTTTCGTCCTCCTTTGAAAATCCCATTTTCTCGCGTAACTCTACTACCCGTTCGGCTATTTCTCTGAGGGAGACACTGTAGTACCGTCCTTCTTTATGGAAGTAGAAGACCGGGTCTCCGTTACCCACGTTGGTACCGATATCAAACTCTTCATCTTCCGTACTGCCCTTACCCATAGCAAAGCGCATAATCATCGTCTTCGCGTCGTAGCGGATAACATTCACCGTGATAGGAATCTTCTGTTCAATCGGCATCTAGTCCTCCTTTAAAACGACTTCTCTGATTTCGCTAGCCAGTCTCTTGATTTTCGGTAGCAGGTCGTTGAGCTCCGGTATCACCTTAAAACACTGGCTGGGAGTGAGACTGACCTTTTGATTTTTCTGGAAGACGTGCTCGCAGGGCTGCGCAAGGCCGCTAATATTAATTTTATCCAGCCGCCAGTTCAGCTGGGTGTAAGCTTGCAGCCGGTAGTCCAGTGAGAAATTAGTTTCCGGTATATACATCTCTATTGCCAGGACAGGCCCGAAGAACGCCGCTTCCCATATCTCTTTGAGTTTCAGGTTGACGAGATGGTTGAGCATCTCTTCGCTAGTACCCAGGAAGTCTTTTCCGGCCATTCTGTTGAGGACCTGCTCAGGTACGAGCTGCTCGGTCATGGCAGAGGCGACGTCATTCAGAACAGAGGCGTTACGCTCGGCCGCCTCTTCCAGGTTCTCTAACATGACGTCGAACTCTTCCTTATTATTAGTGTAGATGCCTCGTAGGTAACGTATGGCGGTCTCGTTGCCATTCAGCTCGGCCTTAATATCGCCGGCGCTTAAAGTAACCTGGATGGTGTTGCCGTCCACCATGATACTTTCGGCGAGCTCATTGACCGCCAGTCCTCTGACCTTTTCGGCAGCCTTGCTCAAGCGTTCGTTCCACTCTCTAAATCTCATTTAGGACCTCCATCATCTTCTTGCTCATTTGGGATACTAGAAGAGGCTCGTAATGGGCATCCCAGTCACCCTCTGCAGTCCAGTCTAGTTTGTCAATCAGGGCAGAGTAGACAACATAAGCCTCTTCGACTGTGAGGTTCAGGATATAGCGGTAATGAGGCACTCCTTTACGATAGGTCACCCGTTGTCGCATCTTCATCGTTTGTCTCCTTGCGGTAATCTGATATGCTGTCCGTAGGGTGCCTTGACGTCGCTGGTGGCTACCCAGATAACGGGATAGAACGGTTGCTTGGGGAACCCGTTATTGGGGTACATGTCGGTCAGGACCACCAGACAGCTGATCGGCAGTGTGGCGGCCTCTTCGAAGAACTCGTGGTAATCTGTGCCGCCCCGTCCGTTCAGCATCTTGGGTAACGGGTCGAACGGGTGTATTTCCCATTTTTGGGTGATGTGGGTATCGCCGGCTCGCAGGTATAGCGTATAGTCTGAGTAGGTATCGCAGATACCCTTGACCTCGGTGAGAAAGTCCCTCATATCATCGTTAGAGATACTGCCGGAGGTGTCAATGGCGCAGGCGATGTTGAGGCTCTCGCCGGTCAGCGACGGCAGGTAGAAGCCACGCCACAGGTGCTTCTTGTTCGGCGGGAACAGTTGGAAGTCGCTCTTGACTGCGGACGTAATCATGTCGCGCAGTATCGTGCGCCAGTCCAGCTTGGGCTGGAGCAGAGTGCCGACCAGAGCCTCGACATGACCGGGAAACTTGCCCGCCATACGGGCGGCGGTCGCAGCTGCAGCGACGTGACCACGCCATTCTTGCTCCATATTGCCGGAGCTGTCCTGGTCGTCTTGACCATCCTGGCTCTGCCCGTCTTTCTCATTACCGTCTCCCTTGCTATCGCACTCGCCGTCTCCTTTACCCCACTGGCTCCACTCTTCGTGGCTGTCAACGGTCTGCCCGCTGCTATCTCCTACACCGCCACTGCCACCGCCGTCATCAGGAAGATGGGCATAGATATATTCGGCGTCTTTACCTTCGAAATCAGCGGTCCCGGGTGGGTTGACGCCGGGAATCAGGCATCCATTGGGCAACTCAATCCGCAATTTAGCACCGGGATAGCTGGACATATCTTGAACAATCAGCTCGTTGTCAGCGAAGTCACAATTGTGTACTACGAACCCGTTGGCAATATACGAGTGGCAGGTTGTGACAAGATCATAAACTTGTGTCTTTCCAATTCTTTCTCGAACCGTGATCCTCGTTTGTTCAAAAGACGAATTTTTTGATGAATTTCTTGCATCTCCGGGGTTAAAAACTTGTGGAATTGCTTCCTTAGTGTTAGAAATTGGAGGACTAAATCGCAATGCTCTTTTTTGATTATCAGGTATGGTCTTAGCGAAATGAGTATTGGCTCGATTTGCCAACCCCCAAGTTGGATACGCCAAGCTCTTACACCTCTGGTATTCCTTGTAACAGTTTTCCAGAAACCCCACGATATCATCGTTTCCATAAGCGAATAGCTCGTATTGCTGACTTGCAAACTGGGAACTAAATATTGTTTGTGTCGATTGATAGTTATTGTTCCTTCTCCATCTATAATCCCTGCTAGATATGCCCATTGTAACTCCGTTAACTCTGGTCTCGACCGACGTTTGACTGAGAACCTTTGCCCCATCAAATGTTTTCTTAATAGGAAACCTTCGACCGAGTGGAAACTCCTTTGTAAATGCTCTGCCATTTTCCTGATGGGCATTGTCTGATAATTTTGGAAGACAAACTCTTTTTCTTCGGGTAGCCAAGCGGTATACAGTACTTTCATTCAATCCTCCAGCCTCTCTAAACCCCAATGGAGTTAAAATTAGATGTTCCGTAGTACAATGTAACGTGTTACTATCGCAGTTAACTTCCACCATTCTATCAGACATTTTGGAAATCCTCAATAACACAGTGCCGAAACCATTAGCACCTATCACTTGTTCCCCCTCTACTATTTTTGTGATAGGTTTTTGGGAGCCATCTGCCATTGTAACTAGCGTATCTCCGCGAACACAAGCGATGTTCCAGCGCTTCTTGTCGCGGGTTCCCTGGCGAGGGATGTGCAGCAGACCACAATGCCAGACCTCGTGGGCGATGACACCCATCAGCTGGTTAATAGACAGGTTATCAACGAAGTCCGGGTCGTAGTACAGTTTGGAGCCATCAGTCGCCATAGTTGGCATCGCCATGTGCAACTTCTCTTCTGGTTCGAGCATCATCGCAAGGTGTCCCAGAAAGGGATAGTCCATCATCAGCGATACACGTGCTTTAGCGATTTTCTTCTCGATTCTATCCATCATTTTCTCCGGGGCAGGATAATATCTCCATGGTCAAGTGCCCACTGCCGGGATGACGGGCAAGCCATAACCTTGTTGCCGTCGTCGCGGGATGCCAGCATCTGCACCAGCAGGACGCTGAACTCGGCGGACAGCTTGTAAGAATACCGGATCAAGCTGTCGTACTGCTTGACGGTCTCGGCCCGAGAGGCCAGCGCCGAGACAAGGGCGTACTTGATATCCACCCTGGTCGGTACGAAGCTGTGGTCGCCGTTGAGTATCTTCTCTATGTCAGGCAGCTCGTTCTGGATTTTCAGGAATGCCAGGAACTCAGCGGTTGCGCCCTGACCGATCGTGCCCTCAAGAGACTCGTTAAGGATGCTCTTGGGCAGAAAACCGAGAAACTTAGAGACAAACTCCCAGGTCCTCGGTGAGGCAAACGCTTTTTCGCTGGATTCGGTATTGAAGTTCAAGAGGAGATTGGGTCTGAATTTCAGGAAACCAATGACCGTAGCATTGATACCGTTTCCCAATGCCCAATCCGACCAGTCGTCTATATGGTGCTCCAGAGTGATGTGAGTGAAGCGGTTCGCCAGAGCGGTAGACGTCCTGAAGACGACGGCCCGGTCTTCCATACGGTTGCCCGCCGCAAGGACGTACCAGCCGTCAGGCAGCTCGTACTCACCGATACGCCTGTCCAGAGTGAGCTGGTAGGCGCTCGCTTGTGTCAGGGGAGGAGCTGACGTCAGCTCGTCCAGGAAGAGGATGCCCTTACCGTTCTTATCCGGGACCGTCTGAGTGGGTAGGAATGACGGCGGCAGCCATCTTGCATGACCGTCCTGGACCACGGGGATGCCCCGCAGGTCAGTAGGGTCGAGAAGTGCCAGTCTCAGATCAACGAAGCCGATGCCCATTTCCAGAGCAACCTCTTTGGCGATGGCAGATTTGCCTACGCCGGGAGGTCCCCAGATGTGAATTGGCTGGATGTCTTCGTCGCCCTCGATCTGGGCTTTGACACACCGGGAAATCAGTTGCTTGAGTTGTTTTGCTCGCATTTCGGACTCCTTTCGACTATCTTAAATTCTCCAACCTCTTTATCCATAGGAAACTTAAGTAATGCCCGGATAATCTGGCGAGGGGTCAGCTGTAAACTTTTACGATTATCGCTAACCGTTATTGGTGCATCCATGTCAGGTAAGTCAAGCAGGAACTCGATAGCTTCTTTGGTTTTCATCTTTCGGACTCCTAAAAGTTGAGATACTCTTCGTAATCTCTCGTTACATCTACCCCGTTCGAGTCAAAGATGGCATCGACCATGATGAACCGATAGCCTTCTCCTTTCAGTTCCTCTATGGGGTCTTCGACCTTTTTCATGTGGTAGAATATCTTGGCGTTCGCTGCTCCGCCCCTAGTTTCGGAATTTTGTTCATGAGAAATTATCGTGTACACATTCGGACTCCTTCTCTTTATTAGGAATTTCTTCCCCATCCGGGGACAAGGGCTGGCGAGTCCGACTTCCAGCCTGTACCTCTTTCGACTAGAGGTTTTGTCCCCGGATGGGGAAGAGCGAGCCGGAGCTCGCTATCTTCCCACCAGTCTGTTAAAGACCGCCTCTTCCTTGGTGGTCGCCCCGCCGCAGCGGACGTAGGTGATGTGCTTACAGTCCCGCCTCGGCACGTGGCTGGTCCATCCCCGGCAGCTGCATGAGTAGTTACCGGACAGGTCGAGACTAACGATGTAGTCCCGGTCGGGATTTGACTCGCTGGGTACGACCCACTGTTGCTTATACTGTGGCATCCTCTTCCTCTTTTTCAACGTCTATACTGTCGGCGTCGTAATCTCCATCTTCGTAACGCATCTGGAATTGTTTCCAAGCCGCTGCGCGAATTTCGTTGTCGTCAGGGTTATCTTCGCAACCCTCAGGGATATCGAGTCTAACAGTAAGAGTCAGCGAAACTGTATAGTTCATTTGTTTCCCTCCATTCTTATAGCTTCGTCAATCGCTACTTTCATGATGTCCGACCAGCATTCCAGACCAAACTCTACGCCTTTTTTGATATGGTACAGAACGTCGTCGGTAATCTTCTCTTCTGGGATACCCATTTCCCTGGCGGTCAGTATCACGTCTTCCCGGGTGAGGATGAAAATGGGTTTTTCTTCCTCATCTTCTTCACCATTTGGCAGGCATCGTGATTTTAACGGACCTATTCTGTTACCGTTCTTGTCCAGTATGTAGAACTCGTCACTGGCTACGATTCTAGATTGCGGCTGGTAGGTCGTCAAGCGCTCATGTAGCGAGTGACACTTCGGGCACTCGTAGCTTTCTCTGTACCATTCTACCCGATCGTCGCTTTCTGTCAGCTCCAGCTCTACCGAGCCATTTTTCTCAAAGCATTTCTCGTTAAGACATTCCATCTTACGCATCTCCTTTGTAGCTCGGGAATCTCAGTATACCATCGTTGGACTTTTCCAGGTAGCGGATTTTGACTCCGAACGGTTTAATCCAGGTCGCCGGCTCTGGTTCCTTTGAAAAGGGGCAGGCACCGGGGATGAACCGCCCACAAATGCGGGCGATGTCTTCGTCGTTAAAACCTGTTCCGACCTCACCGACGTAGACACCGTGGGCGTCGCTCAGGACCAGCGCCCCGAAACTCTTCTCCCGCCAGCCCGTTCCCTTGGTGTAGCCGACCGCGAGAAAAGTCTCCATCTGCCATGTCTTGACTTTGAGCCATGCTCGCTTGTTCTCCAGATAGGCTTGTTTGATGTCCTTGCCCACGACACCCTCGTCTCCGGCGCTCTCAGCGGCTTTGAACAGGGCGATACCGTCATAGGTATAGGTAGAGAGCTTCGTGGTCTCGTTGGGCAGCAGGATTTGTTCCAGGATGTCTTTACGCTTCCACAGGGGCTGGAAGCGCAGGTTGAGGTGTCCCTGCGGGCCATCCACCTCAAGGATGTCAAAGACCTCATAGATAGCAGGATACCGGTCGGCAGAAGATAGTATCCCGTTCTGGCGGTTGGCACGATGCTGGATGGCATTGAACTTGCCGTCGGCGCTGACGATTTCACCGTCCAGTATCGCCGGGAATCTGGTCTTGATAACCAGCTCCGGGAAGAGCCTGGTCTTGTCTGTGCCGCTGCGAGCCTGTATCTTGTATCCCGCAGCGTCTACACTGACGAGGGCCCGGACACCGTCATACTTGGTTTCCCAGAGATATCCCGGGTTGTTGAACGGCTCCGCCGCTTCCTGACACAGCATAGGCTTTATCATCTTTCATCTCCTTTCGCCATGAATTGATAATCTCCGTAAAGATACGACAACGATCTCCCATGTGGACAAGGCACGTTTCGTAGCCACGAATCTCGCAGTTCTTGCCTTGTCTGTGGGGACAGCCGCTGACTTTAGCGGTGTAGACTCCGGGCAGGTGCATCTGGCGCTCGTCTATCTTTGCCAGCGCCGCTTCCTCATACGGGTCGGAGTGCGGCTCGTTGAAGATGTCTCTGTCCTCGTTAGTCCGGGTCGAAGCCGGCGTCCTCTGCCTCATGGTCTTCGTCTCCTTCCTCTTCTAGTTCCGCCTCAAGCTCCTCAAGGCGGATACGTGACCTGACCAGTTCAGCTTCCAGTTCCTCACGGGTTAGTTCTTGGACTTCTTTCATTTCGGACTCCTTTCATCCTCTGGTTTGCCGCAGAGCAAACATTTTATTCGTCCTGTGCAAGGTATTCTTCCACTGTAGGCATACCAGTGTTCCTTGCATTCGCGTTCCTCAACGATACCGTGCCAGACTATTTGTTTAATCCACTTACCATCTTTTAACATCGGACTCCTTTCTCTAATTCGTTCATGGCTGAGGCTAAAGCGAACCTTAGCCTCAGATAGAGCGAGTTAGCTCTCCTTTACAAAGTATCGGTCACTCAGGTGATAGAGTTCAGGAAGCCTTTTCACCACTGCTCGTTTTTTCATGTTCCCTCCTTTGTGTACCCGTCGAAGTAGACACCCTTTTTCGCTGTCTTCGGGTCGTTACAGTGTTTCTGCGCTTCTTCCAAAGACAGCCCACGCTTGATAGTTCTTCGACTTTCTCCCTTTCTCCCGGGAGCGTAGAAGCGCACGATTTTGTAGGTCGTCATGCCTGCGCTCCCATTGCCTCAAGGGATTTCATCAGGGCGTCCGCCAGGTCGTCTGTCGCCGGTTTCGGCTGGGGCGCCTCGATGACCTGACCTGCCAGCTTGGCTTCGATAAGGCTCTTGAGGGAGGCCCGGTACTCGTCTTTGAAGTCAGCCAGCTTGATTTCCTTGGTCATCGCCTTAATCAGCATCCCCGCCATCTGCATTTCCTTGTCTGAGATGGGTAGCGAGATCATCAGCTCGCTGTAGTCCTTGATTTCATCGGCCCAATGGAGCGCCTGTACCAGCAGGATACCGTTGAACGGGCGGACCGCGATAAGCTGCTCCTTACTGCGGATAGCCAGCTTGCTGATAGCCACGACGCCGGCGGCTTCCATCGCCTTTATGAACAGGACGAACGCCTTGCCGCCCGCTTCGTCAGGCGACAGGTAGTAGGCGTCTTTCCCGGCCGTCCAGCGGGGATCGGCTATCAGGTCGGCGCCGGTGAACCCGACGACGTCAATGCTGTGGCAGCTTTCCAGCTTGATGCCCTCCAGCTCCTGGGGAGTGATAGGTACGTAATGCTCCTTGTCCAGCATGAAACCCTTGATAATCTCCTCGGCGCTGACTTCCCGGTCGCACTTCGGACATTTCTTCGGCTGCTTTAGCGGCGTCTTGCACTCGCCATGCAGGTTGTGGAGGAGATTGAGGTCTTTGTCCTCTGTCGCCGTGTAGAGTTTGACAGGGATGGCGACCATCCCGAACCCTAGACTACCTTTCCAGATGCTTCGCACTTGGAACCTCCTAATTTCGATTTTGTGTCATCGCCCAGACTATCACTACGATAGTCCCGATGACGATGAAAAAGGCAAAGAGAACCCATATAGCTTGAATATCGCCCATGTTCCCCTCCTAGGCGGCGAAAATGGTACAACCGCCGTTCTGGACTTGCGACCAGCAATACTCGATCCAGTAGATAACATCTGGCTCGTAGGGTATAGCCGTAGCCATCCGGGCCACATCCAGTACCCGAGTCTTTGGTTTTGCCAGCATCGCCCTGGCGAGCCGTTCAGACAGTTTGTCCGTAGGCATACCTCACCTCTTCGGATTCTACTTGGCTCTGGATTACCACCGTCTGCCACGCATCGTCAAAGACGACGGACTGCAGGTGGGGCGGGAGCTCCGAAAACTCCCGCCCGTATCTCTTACGAGATATTTCTTCGGCTATAGCGATAGCCTTGTCATCGGCACTCAGTTTCATATCAGTCTCCTTACGCTTTGGCGATACTTCTCAGGATGCGGCCGATCCGCTTCAAGCCAGCCGTGGGAACGTACTTGTCGAACAACTGTGCGACTGCATTGATGCCCTCGGGCTGCTGGGCGACGAGCTGCATCAGCTCCTTACGGAACTCGGCGGCTGCTTCGTCCATCTTGGCTAGGACTGTCTTGTCGGTAGACTCTTCCATCTTCGGACTCCTTTCTTCGCTTATTTTGTCTCTCCAACCAATAGAAAAGGCGAGCCTCGCAGCTCGCCTTAGCGTGTCTCCTATTCGATTGTTAAGTTTCTATCCGCCCTTATTCGTTATCCATAATCTCCTCGGGTAGTTTCGACCAAACGTCAAACACGACGGGCAGGTCGGCTGACCGCTCCGCCGTAGGGTGGTACGGCTCCGGCGGGAGATGGGTTACGTTGGGATAGCAGAACTTACAGACCCGCTCGTCGTCTACTCGACCGCCGTACCTGCTTTTCGGGTAATACTCGAAGCAGGCGGCGCAACGGAAACGTGCTGGACAGCTGTCAACGTCCGCCTGGGAAGGCGGCGGCTTCGGGTCTTTCAGCCATCCAATCTCGACAGTAGGCTTGGTGATACCGGAAAAGTGTAATCCCCACTCTATCCTGCAGTCCATTTTCCTCTCCAAATGGAAGCGCCCCGCTTCGACGGCGGGGCGCAACCTGCGATTACTGCGAGCTAGATTATCGTAACCTTGAAGTACTTTCCACGCTCGGCTTCCACCTTGTAGGTCTTGGGAAGCTCTTTCTTCGTGCCTGACTCAGTCGGATTCTCGAAGACATCCGGCATATTGCGATGACCTTCGACCTGGAGATTGAGGAAGCTCGCCAGTTTAGAGGGGCTGGAGTGTTTGGTCTCCTTGCCATCCTTGTCAACCAGTGTAGCTTCGCCCCACGACGTGCCAAATCCGCGCCCGGAGCCCTCACCGTTGCCCTCACGAGCGCCTATCGGGGCATGGACTACCTTGGGTTCTCCACCCTTGGGAAATGTAACCTTGATGTACCGTCCGGTGAGCTCCACGCCCGATGCCTTAGCTTTTTCAGCGAGCCAGGTTGGAAGCTCTTTGTTGACAAGCTCGTTGAAGGCGGAGAACTTTTTGACTGCTTCGTTGCGGGAGGCGTCCTGCTCCAGCTTGGCGACCTGCTTGAGAGCCTTATCCATGACATCCTGCGTCATGACTCCAGCCTTGACCTGTGCTTCCAGCGCATCCTTGATAGCTTGTAGACTGGGAGATAAGAGGATGGGCGTTTCTGCCTGAGCCGGAGCGGCTACCGGATTACTATTATTTGGGGCAGCCGCCGCCGGAGCTTCCTCGACCTTTGGAGGTGCAACGATAACAGACTGCTCGGGAGTGTCGCTCTTGAGTTGATACTTTCCCTTGTTCTTTCCCACTTTCGGACTCCTTTATCCTACACCCTAGCCTTTGGAGGCTTAGGAATTACGTAGCCATATTTGAGGCTATCTAGTCTTGAACCGATAAAAACTTTTTGAAACATGGCTAAATCATATCAACAGGCTCAAATCATGTCAATAGGTTTATCTAGAAAATATATATATATTTTCAAATTTAACAAAAGGCTATTTTGACAAGTCTTTCCGCCAGTTTCCAGGCTAATTTATCGTTTGGGATGTTTGTTTTGAGACGTAGTATGGTGGATGATAAACAGAATCGTTATTATTACGACCCATGCCCCTATCAATAAACCCCAGGCAAGCTCATAGCTCCGTAAACGTTCTGCAAGCCACACTATCAAGTAAAGCTGTCCGAATGTCAGCAACAAACCTATTATCAGTATCAGAACGGTCATGCTATAGTCTGTCCTGCTGGTTCCGCAACAAAGCCGCTGAATACGAAAGGCTCAGGAGCCGCGGCGGTGGCATCGTTGATGGCCACGATTTCTTAAATATACTCATCCTAAAGCCTCCCTGTACGCCTGCCATAGATTATTCCAGGCTATGCTGCCGCGCTGTCCGGGTACCATTTCAAAGTAGAGAGCCCGGGCGGGCTGTGTGATTGTTTGCCCACCCGGCTCAATAGCTGCGACTCCCAACGGCATATCCGCTACCTCGGTATCCCCGGTGTACCTGATAAGACCGAGCCGCCTACATATATATAGGTAGGTCATGAAACCGTGCAAGCTGATGACACGGCGTTTCCCGCCTTTACGCGGGCGGCCACTCGCCTTTTGTTTTATATGTAATGGTTCAGCCAGGACCGCTGCCTTATAGTCACCGTAAAGCTGTCCTGCATAAGTTGGTGCTGTCAGGTGATCGCGTATCCATGGGCCAAGCTGAATATCCGGGTTCTCTTTGTACCCGCCGCGGGGCCGTCCGCCAGTAGTCATTTAACCTCTTCCTTTTGGGAACCCCATATTAAAGTTGCGGGGCCCTTGAGTTCCATGAGCTCCGGGTTGTGCGACAACAGGCGCTTGGATAATTTCCGCACGGGTGCAGCGCCGGCGACCGCATCCCAGACAGACATCCCAGTGTACCAGGATCGTCGGGACGGTTACGCCGGCCATCATCGGCTGCTCTAGAGGAATCAGGGTAACTTCAAGGTGACTGAAAGCATCCGCAGGTAATTTACCCTTTTCTCGCGCTTCTTTGGTCGCTTCATTAGATACCGTTTCTGTGCTGCCGCAGTCCGGGCACTCTGGGAAATCTTTGATGATAGTCATGTAGCCTCCTTTAACCAAACCTCTTTTTTCTTATCTTCTCGCTGAGATCGCGAGTAGTCTCCGGATTGAGCTTGTTATAACGCGCTGTAGTCTCAAAGGAGCGGTGTCCGAGCTGTTGCTGCAGGGCTTTCATACCATCGGCGTCACCTTCCTCTTTCAACCAGTCCACCGCTAGTGCATCGCGGAAATTATGTGGGTGAACGTAGTGGTTCTTGCCTGTCTCCGGGTTGAGTATCATTCGGCCCTTCAAGCCGGCTTTCTCGGCCAGGTCCCTGACAATATAGTACACTTGCTGCCGGGACAGGTTTATTAGCCTATCTGTCGGCTTCAGGTTATTAGACTTGATGTATTCACGTATAGCAGCCAACAGCTTATCGCTCAAGTTGATTAAACGACTTCGTTGCTCAATTCCTTCCGCTTCTACTTTGGACATGTCAGCTCCACACCTGGAGCAGAAATAAGTTGACCTTCCACCTCGCCGCCCACACTTTGGACAGGTCTTATGAATACCGCGCTTCAGGTGCGGAATCAGTACTGCCTTACCTTTAAAATCAATCTGCTCTACGGTCACACCGAGCAGCTCGCTGACACGGCAGCCAGTCTCAGCATAGAAAGCGATGATAATGCGGTCACGCAGGTACCCGGCCGCATCCTGCATTGCCTGAATCTCTTTAGATGATAAATATGTCTTCATTTAGGGAACCTTCCTCTTACCAAGAAAATTCATTGAGTTTATTTTCTATCCAAACAGCATTTATTTGAGACTATTTGATTGGTCAATCTCGTCACACGCACTACAAATTGTCAAGAGTACCTATATAGTAGCGTTAATCTGTGACGTTTGTCAATATTTTAGGGACGGCTTCCCATTATGCCGCGGGGCTGTTGCCAGATATTACAATAGCGTCGCCGGGATGTCGCCAGTTTTAACGATGTTGCTAGTCTCCATAAAATAATCTCAGGCAAATCCCTATAGGTGACATAACTATGTAATTAAACAAATTGTACGTCCCAAAACGAGACTAACTTGACGGATTATTTGGAGTTATTTAGGACTATTTAGCAATAAAAAGGCCGTAGGGCCCGGAAAACCCTACGGCTAACGAAAGGAGGACTGGGCGGCCTATGGCAGGCCATCTCGGGGCAGCGGCCCGAGATACTTATAGTGTAACATAGATGTCAAGGTGATGCAGCTGGTGATATTGGTGTATTTTCAGGTGGAGTGTTCTCGGATGGTTTTGGTATGGGGAAGCTGCCGTTGCCGGTAATAGCTTGGGCGACTACATTGATAGTGGTATTGACGCCGCCACCGGCCAGTACAGCGGATAGAATATCCTGCCAGCTGACGTTTTCAGATGAAGTAACGGCAAAAAGCAGACCGCCGAAGAAAGAGCGGATAACGGAGCCGATAAATTTACGGGCATCAAATGGATCGTGAGAGTCGTACCACTGGGCCAGTCCTAGTAGGATACCACCTAGAAAGGCAGCAAGAGCAATCCATACTTTACCCATTATTCATCTCTGGAAACTCGATGGTTACTGCGGATCTCTTGTACCAAATCATCAACCTTTTTTTCGAGGTTGTCTACTTTTTGTTCTAGCTGGCCCATCTGGCGCATATACTGTGCGTTTTGGACACATGGCAGATTAGATATACGTGTCTCCAGGTTCTCCAGTTTACTTCTAACAAACTCCTGAAAGTTGCCCTTTTCTTCTCCCATCTTGTTAGCTCTCCCGAACCAGCCGATTACTGCACCGATGACTAGGGTAGCGACGCTGACAAGACCGGTTATTTCTGTTGATGTCATGTATGGGAATCTCCCTTCATAATGTTAATCAACCCTCTCTATCTCACCAGTTATAAAGTTAAACTGGTAATTGCCGAAGGTCGGTAAAACAAACTGGGGATCGTAGCCATCGTATTCGGAGCCCCAGTATGATTGGCGCTGGTATACCTGGCGTAGCACTTCACCGGGAGTAACCCACTGATAGCCCATTAGTATCAGCAGGGCCGGGAACTGGAAAGTATCCGGCAGGCCGCCCCAGCTTACTGGCTGGGTTACTGTAATATAGTCGGTGAAGCGTTTGTTCTGGTCGAAGTTATCGCTCATACCGAACTGCCATACATCTACTTCGGCGGGAGGGTTGAGCAGGGAGAAACTAATCGTATTGATAGCGCCGATAGCGGTCAAAAAGGCGTGGCGTGCGTGATCGCCTCCTGTCAGGATGATGATTTCTTCAGAGAAAGACTCGTAGCCAGATTTGGTGAAGGTCAGAGTATAGCTCCCGGGAGTGATATTGGCGATACTGTAATTGCCGTACACATCCGTCGTGGTAGAATAGTCATTCAGTGTTACTGTTGCGTTAGCTATAGGGTCACCGGAGCCAGCGTCCCAGACGTTTCCTTGAAGAGAAGCGCTCTTAGGAGACGACTTGCTGGCAGCTATCCAGATAGCTGCGCCAATCAGGCCAGCGCCTATAGCAATCCCGGCAACTTTCTTATCAACCATAATTACCTCCTATATCCTGGATAGCTCATTTATCCTCTGGGTCTATGCCTGTCCTATCCCCACTGAATGCTGATTGGTATGCGCTCTCCGGGGTGGGCTTGCTGGACGTGCGACTGTAGAGCAGACAGGGAAGTAAAGACCTCACCACAATAGGGACAAGGGTACTCCTGGGCAGCCTGGGCAGCCTGGGATCGAATAGCAAAAATAGCCAACGCCAGCAACCCTAACGCGACGCCTGCCGAGATTCCCCGGGTGTCTTTGCCCATATCATTAACTCCACTCAATCGGTCCTACGGTGCCGGATGCAATAGCGATCTCGTTCACGTCGACATATCTACCGACGAGGGAGTCATTGAGATAGAGATCGACGAACGCCTTGTAGATACCGCCTGCCTCCGGCATTGTGACCGGCGCGGTAATGTTCTGCACCGCCCCGGTTGAGGTAAAGGGGATCTTCCCGGACGTGACCGCCTGCGAGGTCTCGCTTGCCCCTAACCAGACCTCGATCTCGCAGGGAACTCCCGTCACGTCGATTGTGACAGGCACTCTAGCCGTTTTGTTGGCTTTTGGTGGGAAAATGTATTGAGCCATAGAACCCTCCGCTAAAATGACGTTGTAGATTGTCTCAAGCAGACCGCGATGCTGCGCGTCGCCGTACAGGTCCAGGTTGAGACTGTAAGCCATCGCACCACCGAAGCCGTTTTGCATCGTCCACGTTATTTTTTGCTTTACCAGGTCAGCGCCGTTGTAGACCTTCGAACCGCCGGGAACCGAAGTGTCGATAACCTCATTGGCCGAGGTGGGTGGGTTGTAGGTCTGCATGATAGAACGGTAGGAGTACCATCCTCCGCCGCCGCTGTTTCTTGCTGCGAATGAAATGCCCATGGTGATCTTGTCCAACGGGATGCCCTTGCTGAGCCAGGGCTGCGCTTTGGAGACGAAATAGTTATAGCTCATATACCAGGGCGTGCCGGAATCGTACATCATCAGATTAATCGAGTCGATGTACGGTACCGCGTCCAGGGTGAACGGCACCTTGTTCGGCCCGATGGCCATCATGATTGACTTCTTGCCGGTCGGCATTGCGTTGTAAAGCTCTCTCAGAAAGTCACTGAAAGCGTAGATGTCAAGGTTACTCTGAGTGACCGCTTCCCAATCCAGGTCGATACCGTCAAGCTGGAACTGCTGCATCGCGGCAACGATGTTAGCGATGAGCTGCGCCCGCAGTGTGGTGTTGAGGAAGATGTTGTTGTAGGCCGGCACGTCCCAATCGGTGTACACGTCCATGTAGACCTTGCAGCCAGCGGAGCGGAGGCGGTTAACCAGCGTGGGGACTCCCGAAGCTGATGATGTGTCCAGCGCCAGCGTGACGTTCGTTGGAGACAAGAGCACCAGGCGCTCAACAACGACATGCGTAACCATGTTGAGCGTCGCGTTAGCTGGAAGGGACGTACTACAGTAGCCGACGATCTTCTTCATTGGTTACTTTACACCGTTATCTGAACTGTGTGACCAGATAGATACCGACCCGCCTAATATCAGAGCGGTACCAACGATAAAAGCATTGTCGGTCTTGGGTGTTTTAATAGTCATACTAACCTCCTAGAACCTGTATTGATGATAACATATTTTAACATTGGTAGCACCGCCTCCGGCGCTATCCATCAGTTTGGCCCGGATACGGCTACCGATCGGGAGAACCTCGGTTTGGGTATGTATCTGGAAAGACGTAAGCTGGGGGCCCGAACGGGTATAGACGATACGGCATGCCTCGGTATCGGCAGGTCCATAGTAGAAGACCATCTCATACTCAGCGTTAGCGCTGATATTGGCCACGTCTACCCAGTGAATGTCGAAACGGGCCGGGACGAACCCGGCAGCGATGATATCGGCGGAAAACGCTCCCAGAGTCCATGCTCCTCCGGCTGAGCTAACTAGAATACTGGCTGCACCGGAGGGAGCCACGCGTTGCTCCTCATGGAAGTGATCATTAAGGAGGATAGTTTTAGTCATGCTGGGACCCTTAATCATTATCTGATCACCAGCAGCGACGGGCACTGAAAAAGGATTAGTTGTGAAAGTGCCCGTAGGGCTATCGTAACCTATAATAATCTGTACTTCGCCTTGAGGAGCTCCGCCCAGACCGGCTGCGTCGCGAACAACAAGAGCACCGTACGGGTTTGTATCATGCCCGACAGCTATAAACTTACCGGCCCCCAATAAAGCTAAGCTAGGTATGGTGAACTGGTTAGCACCTGGTACGCCGGTTACTGTCCCGAAGTAGAAGTTACCCTCTGGAGCAATCTGTTTTGTTCCTACCAGATAATCCAGGAGCATCTTATCGCTCATTCTTTTTCTTCTTCTTATTCATATTTGCGATCCAGGCGGTCCCGCCCAATAGGGCCAGTATCCACCAGGGGAAACCTGCCTTTTCTTCCGGAGGTGGCGGTGGCGGTACCTCCGGCTCTCTGAAGACGGCCGTTACACTGGCATTACCGTTCATCATGATAAAAGTACCGATGCTGGTCGGGTCATCAATGACCGTACCATTCTGGCCGCCGCCCTCCCAGTGGTCGAAAATCCATCCTTCTGCAGGTAGAGCTGTAATTGTTATCTGATATCCCTGACGGGTCCTCATACCATACGAGGTCAAAACTCCGTCTCCTGAAAGCTCAACGGATCCGCTTCCTTGAACATAAGTATAAAGATAGACGTAGGGCGGCAGGGCCTCGTAGACGGCTGTAACTACCTTATCAGCATTCATTAGAACCGAAGTGGTCGGGTTGACCTGGTCGCTGACATCTCCCTCCCAGCCCATGAAGGCATAGTTTTCATTTTGGGGCGCAGTCAAAGTCACCACGTCTCCGTCAACGTAGATGAAATTATAGGTATTAACTACGTAGAACGGCGCTGGTGAGTGACCCGGGACTATTCCGTATCCCTCAGCCTGAAGAGTCAACTTGCGGCGTGGAAGCTGCCAGAATAAGAATTTGTTACCGGCATCCGGAATAGATCCGCCGGATGTTGTGTAGCTTATCCAGCTGCCGTCATTATCGGGGACCTCATCACCAACCGCGAGATAATTCTCTGTAAAGATACCATAAGGGTTCCAGTCTTGCCTGGGCCGGACGATATATGTCGTACCGTCGTCGTTTTCCACCTCGACATAGATCTGGGTGCATTTAGCAGCGCCGGTAGTAAAGGCGGAAGACCAGAGCCAGACGCCGAACTTGAGGTTCTTGATATCCCCATCCGTCCACGGTGCGTTTTTGTTCGGGTTCAGCAGCCAGGTAAAGCTGTAGTCCGTCCACTCTGTTGTCAGGTTGACATAGACATTGGGATGGGCAAAGTAAGCCTGGTTACTGTTGTAGATGCCGCTGCCATCGATAAGCAGATCGCACTTACCTGAGACATCTGCCTTACAGATCGCGTGAACTGTAACGCTTAAAATAGCCATCTTTCTTCCCTTGCCTTTCCCAGGCATATTTCACCTAGACGGTTATCTGGATGGTATAAGTGGCTAAAAGTATTTCGGTATTAGCCACTGTGATAGCCGGACCTATCACATCTCTTCCAATCAGGTAAGTTGTGCCAGCTCCGTATTGCTGGTTGCTATTGTCGTGGTGAAATCCACAACATGTTAGACCAGATTCCGCAACGTCTATAGAGCCGCCGCTGTTATTGCTGAAGAATCTCCTGATAACAAACTCACCATTGGGGTTTGCTATTGCCTTCCCCAGAATATCGCAACCACTGATTTCAAACTCGCCTACGGATTGCCCGTTCTCCTCAAACATGTATGTTCCCCCGCTGGATGTCCATGTAGCTCCTGAGTCAGCGGAACCCAGTTTGGTAGATGCGAGAGAGCTGTCTGTAAAGCCTCTATCGAAGGTAGGAGCTGCGTCGTCTCGCCGCCAGTAAATATGATTAGCGCCACCAGCCCCGGGGCAGTTGACGATAATTGCATAATAGTGTCCGGCATAGAGGTCGAAAGGTGTAGCAAAGGTTGCTTTTACCAGGGCGCCCGGCGAAACTCCTCCTATCGCAGCTTCGGCTATGGTCGCCGAGCCTAAATCAGCGCAATATGCTGCTGTAGGATAGAAGGCACTGGCGGCGGTATGTGTTGCGAGCGAGCGGATACGTACTGTTACATCGCCTGGAGCCGCTGCCTTATAGAGTTTTACACTTACGGAGGTGCAGCGATGAGATACCGCAGGAACAAACATTTGCCCTAGCCAGATAGTTGCTGCGCTGATATCGCCGCTAGCATCTTCGCCTGCCGCGTAACTATTGAATAGAGTTTCGGCTCCATCAGCGGGGCGTACTCCGTGACTAATACGACTGACCAGTCTTCTGTCGGTAGGAGTTACAGCCGTACTTCCTGTACCGACCAGTATGCCCAGGTCGGCTCCCAATATAGATGTTTTTAGCGAGTAATACATCGCGGGGGTAGCCAGTCCGTTTTCGCCTGTCTGTATCGCGCTATTACCTCCAGGAGCAGCTATTCTGCCTGGTATATATTGTGCATAAGGTGCAGTGTTAGTTGTGTCTATATCAAACAACACTCTGTCCACGTTGGTAATAGTGTGAGGGGCAGCCAAAAGTATTTGATTGAACTGGGAGTAAAAATAATCCATCAGCCCTATTGTCAGACTACGCGACAGTTGCCGCCGTTTTTCCAGTAGCTTCCAGTTTTTGTTGAATCGATAGAGGTCTAAATAAACTTTCATATTACACTCCTATACAACAGCCTGCGGCCTATAGTTTACTGTGAGGGTTTGACCGTTAGGTACGGCTATTCCACCAGCGATAACATCTCTGATGATAGTGAAGTAATAACTGGTGGCCGAGGGATAAGCTTGAACAAGCACACAACAAGCTATCTCGTTTACCGTAATTGCTCCGCCACTACCATTGGCAAAGTTCCTGGTGATGGTAAACTGAGAAGTAGTAACATCGCTGGCAGGCGCGGCGACAGATGTCAATGAATATTGTAGTTGCCCTGCCCCAACTCCATGGGCGATAAGAGTCTCGATATAGTAATTGCTGATGTCGGGAGCAGTATTGCCCGTGCCGACAATAATACCGCGAGTTACATCGCCAGCAGCGCCTGTGACAGTCCAGGTATATCTATTAGGGAATACCCAGCGCCCGGTATTGGTGTAATCAGTTATTAAAGAAGCTACGGCCGGGTGGGTACCTTCAGCAACCATATACCAGATGTCGAGGAACTGACGTAAGAAACTTTCTCCTCTCTTGCTTCTTTGTTCCGTTACCTCTTTAGTTTTGGTATCCCATACCGCCCAATCCAGCGCCAAACCAAACTCGCCCTTTTTAAGCACACGTGGTATCTTGTCAGGGTTGATAACGCTCGTCTCCAATTTAGTTTTTACTTCAGTTCTTTTCATATTTACCCCTACGTGATAATTTTATACCAGGATTGCGTTCCCTTCGGCTGTGTTACTATAGATGTGTACGCGCTCACCCTGCCACGTATCCAGTAGCAGGTTACCCCGTTCACGGCAACGGTTGCCCAGCTTGCTGGCCGCGTAAATGTAACAGAATGGTTGCCCGCTGCCGCTGTAAACCCGGAGGTTCCATCTGTTACGCCTGCTAGGGCATGCCAGGTAGTATCGATATCGTAATATTCCCAGGTGATTGTCCAGACGCCGTTGCCGGCGGTGCCAATATTAAGAATCAGCTCATCAAACATATAATCAGATCCAAAATAATAAGCGTCATTGGCAACCGGGACTGCCGGCAATAGTGTCATATCATTTATTGTTGCGTTCTTCGCGGCGGCTGTTTCAGTAGTCAGCGCGCCTCCATCATCGGCGACGGCGCCTTCCAGCACTTGTATTAAGTCGTAGAGAGAAGCAACGGGAACATTCTCGTTATTGTTCTGGTCGGCGGCGGCGAGCACTGTTTCAGCATCGACGGCGTCTATATCGGCCAGGGTAGCCGAAAGGTAACTTGCCGGCAAATCACCGTAGTCAGCAACATATACGGTGCTCAACGCAGCGTTTTCGTTATTGGATCTGTCCGGAGCTACCATTACAGCAGTAGCCAATAATTGGTATATGGTAACCGGGAAATACCTATTCAAGTAGGTGCCGCCTGGTGCCCAGGTCGGGACGACGCCGGCGCCTCCAGAAGTAAGAACCGTGTTGGCGACGCCGGGAGGTAGGCGAATCAGGATACCGCCGCCGCCTCTTACTATCAAGTCGCCCTGAACCATGCCGAGAGCAAGCTCTTTCAGATTGGAGATGCCCATGCCGGCCCAGTTCTTATCGGCATCGATAGTTAAGGCTGAAAGAGTGGTGACGCCTCCGCCTTTACTGACAAAACTCATGGCAACACATCAGGGTAACTCCATATTGGGTTATGCCCTGCTCCTTTTGTTTTTAGCTGTGTCCCTATTACTCCGGGAGTAAGAACCTGTATTCCCGTACCATCATGGTAAGCGATATCACCGGTAGCCATTCCGAGTACCACTTCCTTTATATTCGAGATACCCATTGCGGCCCAGTCTTTATCGGCGTCGATATTGAGAGCCGATAGAGTTGTGACCCCTCCGCCTTTAGCTATAAAACTCATTACATCGCCTCAATAAGGTAGTCATAAGAAACAACAGCGCCGTTGTCAACGGCATTGTCAGATTGAACTGTCACTCGTACAGCGTTCCTGAACCCCATAGTACCGTTGATGACAGGGATAGCGGGCGCATCACCGGCCACGGTAAATGTTGTTGCAGCGGGTATCGGGAAGATAAGTCTCTCAACACCGTTAACATCTGTATATAGCCTTATTGTGATATTACCAATCAAGGCATTTATACCGACGGTGAGGTTGTGTATCTTTATATTAGTAAGTGGTGCACCGATGGTAACCAGGTCCTGCTCCGCTGCCTGCCAGTTCGCTGCGAGGTTACCGTTGGCACCGATACCAGCAGTATTTATCGTCCGGGCAATCAGCGGATGAATAATAAGTACCTCGTCACCGATGCCTACGGGTACGGTAAACGCGCCGGCAGTGAAATTGCCGGTCAGCGTAGCATAGTTGGTGATCGCCTGAAGCTCACCCTGGGGTGCGGCGCCGGTACCCGCAGCGATAGACTTAACGAAAGCGTAGTAAGGGTTGACACCAGCCAGGTCAATTAGTGAACCTGCTCCCAGACCGGCTAGCTCTGCGATGGTAAACTGGTTAGCGCCGGGTACAGCGGTCACTATGCCTCGGTAACAGAGCCCCTGCAGGTCAGACAGCGGTATATTGGGATTGCCCAGAATACCGTACAGGCTTCCCAGAGTTGAACCGGAAGCAGCTCCGATATCGGCTTGTATCGCGGCGATAGCACCAGTGATCAGGTTGGAGACATTGGGATGGAGCATGAGTATCTCATCACCGGCGACCATGGGAACCGTGAAAGCCGGGTGGGTAACAATACCACCTGAACGGGTAAACGCAGTGGATACTACCTGCTCACCCTGAGGAGCTGCGACTACTGTTGGCGTACTGCGTATATCTCTTAATACGTAGACATTCCAGCCGGCGAAATAGTCATCACCGTATTCCTGAAGCCGCGGGCACTGGAACTGGGTAGGAGATAAAACCTGTGATACCAGTCCCCACTGCCAGAGGCTCTTTTCAAATATAAGTTGTCCATCCGCGATGGCCATACTAACCTCCCATCTGCTCGACGGTTACATACACACCCTCTCCAGCAACAGTGGCACCAATCCAGATAAGGTTTGAATTGGTTATTGTATAGGATATTGTTGCATTAGCAGGCAATGGATAAGACTGGGTATTACCGCCAGCATCTACCTGGGACTTGGCAACGTAGATAATGCCAGCATTGACGCCCACGGGGTTTCGTGCCAACAGGGTTACTCTCATACCGCGTGGAATCTCAAGCGAGGGCAGATTGTAGGCGTTCGGCTGTGCCAGAGGGCAGTTTACAAAGAAAGCCGATATACCGGTCGCATTTGGCGGATAGCCAAGACCAAGTTCTCCACCACCGCCACCCTGCTGAGCGAGGAAATTGATAATCTGCTGCATCTGCTCAATAGTTGTAGCTTCGCCCTGAGCGATGGCAGACAGAATCTCCAGCACCTCAGGAGGGAACTCACTTGCCGCGGCAGAGACAGGTTTCCTGGCCAGTAGGATCGCGGCGGCTATAGCCGAAATCGTGCTACCGACAGCGGCAACCGTCATAGCTTTATCTTCACCAGCCATGTTACACCTCTGTCAGTTTATTTAAGCGCCGAACTCTTCTATCTCAACCGATACCAGGACACCTACCGCAGAGCATAATACATAGGCGTTGCCGTTACGCTGGTTGGCAGCCAGCACACCTACGGTTGGTGTTGAGATGAACTCAACCTCCGGCAAATCTTGTTCTCCCAGCTCGCCATCAAACGTATTGATAGCAAGAATCGTAGGAAGAAGAGCTACGAACGCCGGGGTTCCGTTCAAGGTACCGAAGCTCAGTGTTGCGTTCGCACCAGTGTTGTTATACCACATGATCTTGCGTATAACGAACGACCGGGCAGGAAACGTCTGCTGGGCAATCGTGGTTATAGCCAGGGTATGTACCAGGTCATTACCACCAGTGGTAGTAACCATGCCGGCGTTACCGGCCTTGCGGATGCCGACTCGAAGTCCATCCATTTTGAAACCTCCTTAAAATACCGCTGCCATAGCGGGTAGATCAGTTGACATAAGAGGCTTGTTTGCCAGAGGCTCAACAATATAACGGTAGCCCCACGCTACAAAACGAGCTCGCGGCAGGGCGACACCGTTAGGATTGAATGCACCGATCTGAGCATCCTTGTTCTGGCCGAGCACGAAGAACGTGGTCGCGGCCAGCCACGGATCCGCGGCACGGCTGAATCGTGTCACGACGGCCTGGGCACCCCTGGGAGTATAGCGGGCATGACCGGCCAGCTCAAAAAGCTGTCCCTCGACGTCATCCACCGGCTCCCATCGCAGGTGCAGGAGCTCTTTCTTTCTGTCCTGACCGGCGGGCTGAATAGCCAGGATAAGCTGGGAGTTCAGCTGGGTGTAAGCGCCGATGTTTGCCGCGCCGTTAAGCGCAACGAGATCAAACATCATGGGACGGGAGCGGGGCACACCCTCAATGAAGCTGATTGTGAAATACTGGTACTGGCCTTCTGTCAGGATACCGAGGTTTTCGTGGATCTTGGCCACAGGGGAGATGGGACCATTATCGTAGATGTTGGCAACTTCGCTCATAGCGACCTCCTTTTTCTATCTCTCTAGGGAGAGCTATGTCAACACTCAATTTTAAGGAGGGGAGGAGACTTGCCCCTCCCCTCACAGATACCCTTACGCAGCGACTACACGAGCACCGGAAGCCAAAGGAATATAACATAACGTATATCCCGTGGAACCGGTACCGACTGCAGCTGTCATGGTGACCTGAACGTTACCCGCTGACAGGACGAACAACCCCGGAGAACCATAGGTAGTTGAGGTTGCTACTACCCTACCAGCCATAACAGGAGCGCCTACAACGCCTACCTGAATCGGGTCAGTAGTATCACCGGTTAGCCAATAAGCCGTTAGAACATCATCTCCGGTGATAGCGGCGGTACCCGCGTCAAGGACCGTTGGGCCGATGGAATGCCTGAACTGCATGGTTGAAGCGCCGCCTGCCTGTATAACAGTTCGTGCGCCGACCAAAGCAGTCAGAAGGATCGCTCCGCCCGATATCGTGAATAGAGTCTGCCAGGCGTTCTGGGGGTCAGCGGCAGCTGCACGGCTAACGCGAATACCTAGACCTTGGACAGATACTGGTACTGCCATTTCAAACCTCCTACGCCGCCACCACAGCGCTTGCCGGATCTAACGGGATGTAGCTCAACACGTAACGCGTCGAGCCGGTGCCCGCGGCAGCGGTCATGGTGACCTGAATATTTCCAGCAGACAGGATCAAGCCGATACCGTTATACTGGGCAGCGGTAGCGACGACCTTGCCGGTCGGTAGAGGAACTCCACCGACAGCGGCGATGACTGCATCACCTGCGTCTCCCGTTACGTAGTAAAGGGTATTAACGGTATCGCCGGTGATGGCTGTGATACCAGTGTCAAGAACTGTCGGGCCGACGGAGTGGCGGAACTGTATCGTGGAAGCACCACCTGCCTGGATGACTGTCCTTACACCAATCAGGGCTGTCACGATGATAGGGCCTCCACTGATGGTGAAGAGGGTAAGCCAGGCATTTTGAGGGTCAGCAGCGGCAGCTCGTGAAACCCTTGGGCCTAGCCCACCATCGAGGTAAGTTAGTTCAACAAGACTTTTCAAACTGGACATTAGCTTACCTCCTTATAGTGTTACGATAGCGCCGGGGCTAAGAGCTTCCCAGACACAGATCCACTGCATCGTTAGCGAGGTGCCGACGGCATAAGTAGCCACAATAAGGCCGGGGCCGGCGGGCTGGGTACCGACGACCATATTTGCTACGCCTGTACCGGTTGTGTCTGTGCTTAGTCGCATTGGACCAGCCGTTACATTAACGATTGCGCCACCTACGTCGAGAGGTACGATAACCACCGTACCGACAGCACCGTTACAGGCTACCGCGCCAGCTTCACCCGCGATTGTGTTCAGGGTTGTTGCGATGGTCGTGGCACCGACCGCAGCTGCGGTGATGTAGCCGATGAGGGCCTTCACGATAACAGCGCCGTTACGGACGTTGAAAATGGTGTAGGCACCCACTGCTACAGTATATACCTGGGACGGGCGGACAAGAACCTGGTTGTTACCGAGGAAGGTTTGTTCGGTTAGCTGTTTTAGACTGCTCAACTTTTTCTCCTTTGCCCCCTCCCCCGATTCGTACAGAGGAGGGGGCTAAGCCTAGTGTAAGCTAAGCTTCTTTTCTTTTGTTAGACTACGGAAACCTGGAGCGGCTCGATGATGAACGCACCGAGGACAACACGTGCAGCGGGGTTGATGACGCGGGCACGAACCTGGACGGTTACGATGTCCTGCGGGTCGTAAACGATCGGCTCGCTGAAGTAGCCGTCAACTTCCAGCTTGTCCTGGAGGATTTCCAGGTTGAACTGGGCTTTGCGGTTGCCAGCCTGGCCAATCAGGAAGTAGAGCTCGCTTACCGGATCACCCACGGTCAGGATGGTGGCTTTGTAGAACACCCAGACAGCGTTGTTCGGTACCTGCGGAGTCAGGGCCGCGGGTACGTTGTCGGCGAAAACTGAATACAGGTTGCCGGCAGCTGCCAGGGGCATGGTCAACCATCCGGAAAGACCAGCTCGGGTTGCCGCGGGTACAAAGTCAATCGGGTAATCGGGGTCGCGGACTGCCAGTCCGCTTGTGGAGCTGGCGACTCTCATCTGCACGGCGCGGGCCATACCCTGGTCCTGAGCCTGCATACGCAGCTGTGCCTGAGCAGCATAAGAGATTTCGTTAGTTGGAAGAATATAGCTCATGGTACCTCCTTGAGATACTGAGTTTTACTTTTTCGACCTTAATAGATTTTGACGTTCTCGAAGCCCGGCTTCGTTGTCTGTGCGATGCCAGAATACCTGGCTGCGGTAGCTGCGGGACGCATGGCTGCCCGAGCAACCGGCGCAGCTGAAACTGACATGCCCTTCACACGATCGTAGATACGATTGGCTGCCCAGTCAACGGAAGCGATGCCAATGTTCTTGA
>Ga0265297_10001701_pt1 | contig 49466 bp, 39 predicted proteins | sample Munlanlwell13791_FD_192502 | JGI IMG/M metagenome (GOLD analysis project Ga0265297, IMG submission 192502) | Leachate microbial communities from a municipal landfill in Southern Ontario, Canada - Leachate well 137-91 | ecosystem: Engineered > Solid waste > Landfill > Unclassified | place...
CTTTCGGTCGTATATTTTATTGTCTTCTCAATGTCAATTAAATAGTTAGCGTAGGCTATCTGGTTGAGAATGTTAACTCTTGTTGTGTCTTTTGATGTGTAAAATCTCAGTTTGGCTTCCAGACTTTCTGTATTTGATGTTTGGCCAGAAACAGAGCCGTTCAAAATTGAAAGAAAAATAAGCAGGATGGTGCTTTTGCGCATATGTCTTAATAGCATCAGGTGAATTTTTGACAAGTATACTATTTTTTTTGTCGTTGTCCACTTTTTGTCCCCCCCTCTTTTTTCTTCATTTTTGAGGCCAGGCATATCTTTGCTGCAAGTAAAATTCAAATAAATAATAAAGATGAAAAAACTATCATTAATTCTGGCAATTCTTGTAATTGCAATTTCTAACAATGTGATGGCACAAAACAATCCGGTCCTTTTCGGGAACAACAGTAAACACATTAGAGTTGGTGTTGGTATTAACTCATACGGAATGCCTGTTGAAGCGTCATATGATCAGGGTTTTAAGCAGAATATTTTTGGAGTAAAGAAGCTGAATCTAGGTCTTGGCGGTTATGTCGGCTACTATGGAAACAAAGAAACTCTCGGTGTTTGGACTGATGGTCAGGAGCATGGATACAAATATTCACATATTATCATTGGGGCCAGAGGGCTTTTCCACTATCCGCTTGTTCCTAAAATTGACACCTATGCAGGATTAATGCTTGGTTATAACATAGCGAGTGCAAGCTATTACGGAAACGGAATTGATCCGGGGAATGCTTCTGTTGGTGGTTTTGCCTGGGGTGGAATTGTTGGTGCCCGTTACCAGTTTAATAAAACATGGGGTATATATGCAGAGGCAGGATACTCTATATCTTATTTAAGCTTTGGTTTGGTTTACAGTCTGTAGTTTAGTTGTCCGGGGTTAAGAATTAACTTAATTTAAAAACTGACTTTTGTCCTTTGTTTTCCTTTGTTAGGTTGGGGAACGGATAAAAGTCGGTTTTTTTAGTCAAGGTCGGGGATTTATTCACCCGACTTTTCTTTTAGCTCTTTGATGATGGCATCCTTGTCCTTGGAATCCAGCTGATAATACTTTAGACTTGAAAGTAGATAAATTATCACAAATATATTGCTTATTTCGAGTGTGTTAAAATTTTCAAAATCAACGAATTTGCCAAGTATCCATAAGATTGCAAATATGATGAGTGAGATGATGGAAATGATTTTCAGAGATTTTTTCATGATGCAGGATTTCGGAGTTTGTATGTCGAATTTATGGATTAATGTTCAGTTTGACAAATAAATAGCGAAAAAGTATTACATAACAAATCCAGAAAGATATATTGCAATACCTCCTTTACATTTTTTCCAGTCCCCTAATGCTTTGTCCCTTCTTAGCAGCCCATTTTTACTGACCATTTTTGCATAGATGAAGAATTGATCTTTATTGGTTTCATCTAAAGTCATTAGTGTTAATGCAATTTGCTGGCCTTCATTAAAACTGATGTTATGTTGGCTTATGTCGATGTTAACCCAACCTTTTTTCTCGGACACGCTGAAGATAATATCCCTGTTGACAATAATGTCCTTTGGCATACCATTTTCAACGCTATAGAAAATGGCCCTCATTTTTATGCTGTCGTATTTATTACTGGCGACAAATATGTGAATTCCGTTGATGCTACAACTGTTCTCAATATTAAATATTGTTCCTATTTCTCTACCTATAAGGTTATTGTTACTATACTCTTTTTTCGTGAAAAGAGGGACGAAAAGAGTCTTAGTGCCGCCATTTGTTATGCCTATTTTAATTTCCTTTGATCGTTTTGCTGAGATTGTTGCTTCATTTAGCTGAATTGGATCGGCTATCATATATATGGATAAATCATTTTTCCAATCTTTGGCTAAAATGGATTTTGGTTTATATCCAAGACACTTAATAGTTACAGTGTCGCTTACTCCTATCCCTTTATCAGATAAAATGAATTTTCCGTACTCATCACTTACAATACCTATGTTTTTGTTTTGAACCTTTACAATTGCGTAGGGGATAGGTGTGGTCGAGTTTTGTTCGTAGACAGCTCCTTTATAAGAGTTCTGAGAAATTGCGATGTCTGAAAAGCCGAGCAGAGTAACGATTATAAGTTTAATCTTTTTCATGGCACAGTAGTGTTGATTTTAAGTAGCAGCTCATAATACTGATAAACAACAATGATGCCGTAAAGGTCTGTATGATAGATAGTATATGAACCCAAATGCCCAAAGAACGAAACTAGTATTACTTTTTACTTGATAATTTTTATCAATTCCCAAGCTTTAACATGCTTTATCCCATTATTTGATGGCAAAGATATGTCGTCTAGAGATACAACCATTTTTTCGTAATTATCATGGATGGCCTCCAATGGAGCGTATTCTCGCTGAGCGGTCTGTTCGTCCGATAAAAGATAGGCACTTTGTATATAGATAATTCGGTCGCTCTTTTTCGCTACAAAATCAATCTCTTTTTCACTGATGGTCCCTACAAATACATCATAACCTGCTCTGCGATTCCCTTGTGGGATCACCTCGTTTCACTCGGCTTTCCCCAGTTGGGATTGCCTCACTTTGTTCGGTGATCCCCTAGTGGGATTGCCTCGCTGTGTTCGGTGATCCCCTAGTGGGATTGCCTCGCTTTGTTCGGTGATCCCCTAGTGGGATTGCCTCACTTTGTTCGGTGATCCCCTAGTGGGATTGCCTCGCTGTGCGAGGCGTCCCCCATGTGTGGGATTAGTTCGCTTTGCTCACTGATCCCCTGGTGGGGATGCTTCAAAGAAGAAAAAGCCTTATGCTTCGCATAATTTTTTTATTTACGTCTTCGTGCTAAAGCAAGCTTTGCACTTGCCGTAAACAAAAAACCGAGCTGTTGCCCGGCTTTTTCTTCTTTGGCGGTGAGGGGGGGATTCGAACCCCCGGAACCCTTACGAGTTCGGCAGTTTAGCAAACTGCTGGTTTCAGCCACTCACCCACCTCACCTGATCCTTGGGTTCGTTGCTTCTTAACTATCGTTTTCGATGCAAGGACTGCAAAGATATGAATTTCTTTTTACGAACAAAAAATTACTTCTGAGGTTTGGCTATGTTCTCGCGCATTTCTGTATCGGCCTGTATATTGCGGAATTTGTAGTAATCCATTATACCCATGTTGCCGTTACGGAAGGCCTCCGCCATAGCTAGCGGAATCTGCGCTTCTGCCTCGATTACTTTAGCGCGTGCCTCCTGAGCCTTCGCCTTCATTTCCTGTTCTAGAGCAACTGCCATTGCACGTTTTTCCTCAGCTCTTGCCTGGGCGATGTTCTTATCTGCATTTGCCTGATCCATCTGAAGCACTGCTCCGATATTCCTTCCGATATCTATATCGGCTATGTCTATAGAGAGGATCTCAAATGCTGTTCCTGCGTCAAGTCCTTTATCCAAAACCACTTTGGAAATTGAATCGGGGTTTTCCATAACGGATTTGTGGGACTCTGCGGATCCGATGCTTGACACAATACCTTCACCTACTCTGGCAAGAACGGTCTCTTCTCCGGCACCGCCGACAAGCTGCTTGATGTTTGCCCTTACTGTAACACGGGCTTTGGCGATAAGCTGGATGCCATCTTTTGCAACGGCTGTTACAGGAGGTGTGTTGATCACTTTTGGATTAACGGACATCTGCACGGCTTCAAACACATCGCGGCCTGCAAGATCTATTGCTGCTGCCATCTTGAAATTGAGTGAAATATTTGCCTTGTCGGCAGATATTAAGGCGTTTACAACATTAGGAACATTGCCTTTAGCAAGGTAGTGGGCTTCAAGTTCGTTTGCATTTAGCTCCAAACCTGCTTTCGTGCCCGTTACCATTGCCATAACTATGGTTCCGGGAGGTACTTTTCTCCATCTCATCAAAACAAGTTGTAAAAGTGAGATCCTGACACCTGAAATCAAAGCCTGAAACCAAAGTGTTACAGGGAAAAACCAAAGCAGTATGGTAAGTCCTACTATTGAGAGACCAATCCATACAAGAAACATTGTCATACTTTCCATATCTTATCTATTAATTTGTTTTACAATAATTTTGGAGTCTTCAATCTGCACAATCTCTACCTCTCTACCGTTATCTATCACACCTTGAATAGAGCTAACCTCAAAATCGGAACCATTGAAACGAGCTTTTCCCATAGGGGATATTCTACTCAGTGTAACACCTGTGTTACCGATTTTTAGCCCTTTTGTTTCAGGATGCTCTGAAACTTTAGATTTTATACTCTCTTTTAAAGAGATACTTTTCCATGTCTTTGACCGTAAAATTATCACTGTGGTTGTAAGTGTCAGAATAATTACAGCGCCCAGTACAATTAGTCCGGTAGTCTGTCCGAATTGCGTGAATGCAAGGTATATAGAACCCAGAATTGAAGCCAGACCAAGAATGCCGGCTATTCCAAAACCCGGTATTATCAGCAACTCAACAATCAAAAGTATGAGCCCTATAAATATAAGTGTTATGATGAGAGACATATTCTTTGTGTTATTTGTTTTCTATAGCTTCTATGCTTACTCCTTCGGCAGCAAGTTCTCCTAACGCGGATACAACAGCCTCTGCTTCGGTTTTGTTGGCAAATGGCCCCACAAAATAAATGTTCTTGCCCTCTGCAGGTTTCATCGCAATGTCTTTGTCTGTACTCTTTCTTATAATTTCAAGCACGGGTTGCGGAATTCCCTCCGGGTAATTTGTCAATCGGATCTGGTAGGTGTTTGCTGAAGATAATTTATCTTCCATCAATCGTGCGTTTTTTACACTTATGCTCTCTCCTTCATTGAATGCAGACAGGGTGACGTCTCTCAATCCCATGGATTTAATTTTCTGCAGGGCAGAACTGGCTTCCCGGTAAGAATAAAACCTTCCTGCTGTATAATTGTATTTACCTGTCTTTGTCTTTCTTTCAAATACAGGAGATATTCCTTTAAAAGCCGAGGAGTCCGCCTTCGTTTCAACTAAAAAAAGCTGTACGGTATAGAAGAAATCCTCCGGAATCTCCTTCTCTTCAACCAAAGTTAAAGGGCCATCCGTTTTAAATGCATAATCAGTCATCACCACAGGTTCCATAACTTCCATGTAAGGAAGTTTTCCGTAAAGTGCCAGTTTCACTATTATCGGCCCTATAACGGATTCCTCTGTGGGCTTGTCGTCAGCCGGTTCTTCACGAGGAATTATCACACCCCTGCTCAGAAAATCCATCTCTCTTTGTTGTATGGCACGGTTAGAGGCTGTTAGTCTTGACTGTTTCTCAAGAAGCGCCATCTCGTCCTCGCCGATTTTTTTTGTAAGAAATGCCTTATCCTCCTCATTGCCTGTGGAACTCAAAAGGGCCCTGTTAGAATTAATCTGCCTTATACTCTCTTCGATTTCGGACTGTAATTTCCTGAACTCCTTTATCATTTTTGTGTATTCGCTCGTCTCAGGATTTGATCTTATGGTGTCGGAAGATTCGGATCTGTTTTCCTCTTTTTTATAAGTGCCACCTTTTAGAGAAGATATCCACAGGGCTTCATCATTGGAAGTTACCGGGCTTTTTACCGGATTGCTTTCAAATCCGATCTTGTATATTTTTATGGAATCTTTTGAGTTGCAATCTCTGTTTGATGCAAAAACGGAAAATTCACCACTCTCGGTATCCATAAACAGATAATCATCGTCAGGCGAGGAGTAGGGGAATCCGAGGTTCTGAGGCGTATCCCATGTTTTCAGTTTCTCGTCCCAATAGCTGACGTAGAGGTCAAATCCGCCCATACCGGATAGGCCGTTTGATGAGAAATATAATTTTTTCCCGTCTCTGCTGACATACGGAAGTATTTCGTCTTCCTGTGAGTTTACTGTTGTCAGGGGCTCGGGGCTTGACCACCGTGTCTCGTCTATTCTCCGGATGTTAAAAATGTCCCATTTTCCGTTGGCATCCTGCGCTGAAAAAAATATCACATCATTGCCTGGATTATTTTTAAGGACGTTGTTTATGGGATACTTCTTCTTATGTTTGTTGAGACCCGGAGGAACGAGTATCCAAGTGCTGTCAGAAATGTCAGGGTAGTATAGAAAAAAATCCTTCAAAGGAACCACGGCAGATCCAAGCACCGTTGGTCTTGCCCCGTAATCCAGCATACTCATCCCGTTTTCACAATTGGCGATGCTGGATATCACGGCTTTATTCACAGAAGCATCCTTGCTGTTTTCAAGGATCTCTTTATATATTGAAATTGCTTCCTGGAACCGGTAGTTTCTTCTTAACTCCTCAGCAGAAATAAACTTTGATTTTATATCAGGAGTTTGTCCGAATATAAGACCACCAGCAAGTAGGAAAAAGGGAAGCAAGCGGATAGACTTATTCATAGATCAACATAATATAGTAGCTAACAAAAGTACGAATTTCTTTATATATTGGGAAAAAATACTAAATTTGTGCCCTAATTTCCTTGAATTATATATAATTTAAATTAAATATTCATGCAAAGTAAAGGTGCCATTCGTATTTTGGCAATTGTGATCGCCCTGGCTTGTTTATACCAGCTATCATTTACATGGGCAACAAAACATCAGGAGAAAAAAGCTGTTGAGTTTGCAGAAAAGGCAGCTCAGATAGAGCAGACACTCCCGTCTTTCCAAAGCGTATCAGAGCTTGACAGAGCTTTCTATCTGGACTCTCTGCGTAGTCAGAAAGAGAAGTTTTACATTGACTCGGTCTCTGCCGAAAAGGTCTACCTCGGCTTTACCTACAAAGAGGTTAAAGAGAAAGAGGTTAGTCTCGGTCTCGACTTGAAGGGCGGTATGAACGTCATGCTTGAGGTTAGTGTGGCTGAGCTTGTGAATTCTCTAGCATCAACAAACAATACCAATCCTCAGTTTACAGAGGCTATGAGAATTGCACGTGAAAACCAGGCTTCATCTAAGTCTGATTTCATAACACTCTTTGCTGAAGCGTGGGATAAAGTTGCTCCCGGTCAAAGGCTCTCGCAGGTTTTCGGCACCTATGAGCTTAGAGATAAGATTAAACCTGAAACTACAAATGATCAGGTAATATCTGTAATCAGAGAAGAGGCAGAGAGCGCGATCTCAAACTCATTCAACGTTTTGAGAAACCGTATCGACCGTTTTGGTGTAACCCAGCCGAATATTCAGAAGATTGGCAATTCTGGACGTATCCTTGTAGAGCTTCCTGGTGTTAAGGAGCCGGAACGTGTCCGTAAACTTCTTCAGGGAACAGCTTCTCTCGAGTTCTGGGAGACATACGAAAACCCTGAAGTATATCAATATCTTGCAGAGGCAAACAACGTTATTAAGGAATACCTGCAATCCGGCCCGGTGAAAGACACTCTTTCCGGAACACCTGATTCAACATCACTTTCAAAAGCTATTGCAGATTCAGCCAAGACTCCTGCAGCCGACTCGCTTCTTTCGGAGATTCAGGCCAACGACTCCCTGTCGATAAGTGACAAGACTCTTGCCAAGGAGAATCCTCTCTTCTTTGTCTTGAATCCAAGCATAAGTCAGGGTCAGATTCTTGAAGGTCCTTGTATCGGCCGTGCACACTATAAGGATACTGCAAAGATTGGTGCCTGGCTGAGACTTCCTCAGGTACAGGCCGTTTTCCCTGCTGATTTAAAACCACTGTGGACAGTTAAGCCAATTGATGAGGCAGGTACCATATTCGAACTCATTGCAATCAAGGCTAATACCCGTGACGGCAAGGCTCCGCTTGACGGAGGCGTGGTAACGGATGCCAACAAGACATTCGGGAATACATCAGGCAGCCCAGAAGTAGATATGGGTATGAATGCCGAGGGCGCAAGAACATGGGCAACCATGACATCAAACAATATTGGAAGATGTATAGCAATTGTTCTGGACGGAATGGTTTACTCATATCCTAGGGTAAATTCAGAAATAACAGGCGGAAGATCGGCTATTTCAGGCCACTTCACAGTCCAGGAGGCAGAAGACCTTGCAAACGTTCTTAAATCAGGAAAACTTCCTGCTCCTGCCAAAATTGTACAGGAGGCAGTTGTCGGACCTACACTTGGTGCAGAATCTATTAATGCAGGTATGTTCTCATTCCTGATAGCGTTTATTCTGGTACTTATATATATGATATTCTTCTATCACGGTGCAGGTGTGGCAGCAGCATTTGCCCTTATAGCGAACGTACTCTTTCTTCTCGGAACACTGGTTTCATTCGGGGCAGTACTTACACTCCCTGGTATAGCCGGTATCGTGCTTACGATGGGTATGGCCGTGGATGCGAACGTAATCATTTATGAGCGTATCAAGGAAGAACTGCGAGCCGGAAAAGGACTCAGGCTGGCAATCACGGACGGATACAGCAATGCATATTCTGCCATTATAGATGGTCAGTTAACAACAATTATCACAGGTATAGTACTTGCAGTTTTCGGAACAGGTCCTGTACAAGGTTTTGCTACAACTCTCGTAATAGGTATCATCACTTCGATGGCAACATCTATATTCATTACCAGATTGGTATTTGAAGGCAGACTTGCAAGAAATAAATCGATTTCATTCTCAAATAAATATACTCAAAACTTCATGAGTAACACTAAGTTTGACTTCATGAAGGTTCGTAGGATTGCTTATTTTGTATCAGCGGCTGTTATTATCATCTCAATAGCTTCAATAACATTTAAAGGATTCTCGTATGGTGTGGACTTTACCGGTGGCCGTACATACGTTGTAAGGTTCGACAAGAAGGTAACAACTGAAGAGGTTCGTAATGCCGTATACGATGTATTCAAAGAAGGCGTTGAGGTTAAGCAGTACGGTGGTGAGAGTCAGATGAAGATTACAACAAAGTATATGATTAATGATAATTCAGCTGAAACAGATGAATTGGTAGATGGTATGCTTTACAGTGCATTGAAAGGTTTCTTCTCAACACCGCTTTCATTTGAAGACTTTACAGCTACGACAATAAATCCAAACGGTATTATCAGCTCTGAAAAAGTTGGTCCGACTATTGCGGACGATATACAGAGAAATGCCGTAATAGCAGTATTTATAGCTTTATTGGCAATCTTCCTCTATATTGCAATCAGGTTCCGCAAATGGACATGGGGAACAGGTGGTATAGTTGCCCTATTCCACGACTCAATAATTGTTATAGGTTTCTTCTCTCTGTTCTCAGGCGTCTTACCGTTCAGCCTTGATATAGACCAGACATTCATTGCTGCAATCCTTACAATCATCGGTTACTCTATCAACGACACCGTGATTATCTTTGACAGGATTCGTGAATACAGGGGTCTGTATCCTAAGAGGGAGCTTTCTGTAAACATAAACGAGGCATTGAACAGCACTCTTGCAAGAACTATAAACACAGCCGGAACAACATTGGTTGTATTGCTTGCTATAGCCTTGTTCGGAGGTGAGGTTATCAGAGGTTTTGCCGTAGCACTTATACTTGGTGTGACAGTCGGTACTTACTCTTCTGTTTTCATTGCTACACCTGTAGTATATGATTTTACCCTATGGCTCAAGAAGAGAGATGATCGCAAGGTGATTTCAAACCCTTCTAAGAAATAACATAAAAGGGTAATAATATAATAAAGAGCCTGTCTAAAATATAAGACAGGCTCTTGTTATTTTATGACTATTGATACTAATCGGGTTAATAGATTATTTTCTAAACAAAATAATTAAGAATTACTTGCATAAAGCCTTGTTTATTGTCAACTTTGTACAAGAAACATAAAAATCATAATAAAATGGAACTTCCTTTTGCAGAATCCTACAAAATAAAAATGGTGGAAAGCATCAGAAAAAGCACACGTGAAGAGAGATTAAAATGGATGAGTGATGCTAAGTATAATCTGTTTAACTTAAAAAGTGACTTTGTCTTTATAGACCTTCTGACCGATTCAGGTACCGGAGCCATGAGCGATAAGCAATGGGCTGCCATGATGGAAGGAGACGAGAGTTATGCAGGGGCGCGCTCGTATTATAAAATGAAAGAGGCAATTTTGGATGTCACCGGTTTTCCGTACTTCTTACCCACACACCAGGGAAGAGCGGCAGAAAACGTTCTTTTTTCATCATTGGTGAAGGCTGATGACATCTTGCCCGGCAATTCTCATTTTGATACTACAAAAGGGCACATTGAGTTCAGAAAGGCTCATGCGATAGATTGTACAATCGATGCTGCTGCAGATACAACACTAGAGCTTCCTTTCAAAGGAAATATGGATCTTGGCAAGCTTGAAAATGTCCTTAAGAAATATCCTGCAGAGAGAATACCTTGCATTGTATTAACAGTTACAAACAATACGGCAGGAGGACAGCCTGTCTCTATGGAGAATATCAAGGGGGTATCGGCTTTGGCAAAGAAATATGGGGTTAAGCTGCTTATAGATTCGGCCCGCTTTGCTGAAAATGCCTATTTTATCAAGACAAGGGAGAAAGGTTATGAGAATAAAAGTATAAGAGATATAACCAGGGAAATATTCAGCCATGCTGATTTTATGACAATGTCATCTAAAAAGGATGCAATCGTCAATATGGGCGGATTCATAGGTTTCCGGCATGAGGAAGATTGGCAGAGATGTCAGATGTATAATATAATGTTTGAGGGATTCATAACATACGGCGGTATGTCCGGCAGAGACATGAATGCTTTGGCTGTCGGTCTTTATGAGGGTACCGAATTCGACTATCTTGAGACCAGAATTTCACAGGTCGCGTATCTTGGCAAGAAACTGGATGAATATGGAATTCCTTATCAAAGGCCTTCAGGCGGACACGCCATTTTTCTTGATGCAAAGAAAATATTAACTCATGTTCCTAAAGAACAACTCATTGCCCAGACTCTCGGTATTGAGCTGTATCTTGAAGCGGGTATAAGAGGAGTTGAAATAGGTACGCTTCTGGCTGACAGGGATCCGGAAACAAGAGAGAACAGATATCCCGAACTCGAGCTTTTGCGTCTTGCAATACCTAGAAGGGTATACACAAACAACCATATGGATTATATAGCTGCTGCCGTAAGGAATGTATACGAAAGAAGGGAAAAGATAACCAAGGGCTATGCTATTACCAAGGAGCTGCCGATTATGAGGCACTTTACAATTGAACTAGAACCGGTAAGGTAAAAGAGACCGGGACTTCCCGAAAGGTTTGAAAAGCCCTATGCCTGTATGGCATCAGGGCTTTTTTCTTTCTTTACAACGTACAATGTCGAAAGACATGCTGTTATCAGGTATATACCGGATTGTATCCATAACCAGATGTATTCAAATCTGATTTGAGAAAGCTGCGCTCCGGTTGAGTTTATCTTTATGTACGCCTGAATGCCGTGTGTCGAAGGGAAGAAATATGAAAGATATTTCCAGAAATCCGGCATACTGGCTCTCGGCCAGGAGAATCCTCCCAGGAAGAGCAATATCAGAGTACAGAAGAGAAAAGAGATCAGGCCGGTCTCTCTGTTTTTAACAAATACCGATACACTCATTGAGAAGAATATCGTTGCAATCAGGAATGGTACAATCATGTGGAACAATGTCCATATAGATCCGATATGGGGCAAATTGAACCATCTTGGCACCAAAACAAGGATGTAAGCACTTATTAGAAAATAGAGAATAAAGTAACTCAGCCCCTTTCCAAGAACAACACGGTATATGCCGCGGCCATGCAGGTGTTCGGGTATCTGTGAGTGACTTCTGCTCTCTTCTCTTGCAGTGCCTGCAAGCATTGTTATTCCGAAAAACAGCGTCTGATGTATGATAAGTATCAGGAAAACAGGAACAAGAAAGCTAGAAAAGCCGCTTCCGGGATTGTAAAGTACAACATCACTTGCCGGAATTGCCTGCATTATCTGTGCTTGTTGCTCTCCTGTTATTCCGGCTGCATTGTATCTGTTTATCTGAATGCTCTTCATCTCATCAAGCATGGCATAGCTTACTCCCATTGTCATAGCTTTGTAGTAGAGGAAGCTGCTCATATCATTATAAATAGAGACGGTAGCCTGCTCCATGTTGCGTAGTTTCAAGTGGTAATCTGAAGGAAAATATACAATCCCGCGTACCTTGTGTCTGAGGAAGAGATCCCTCGCCTGTTCAAGACTCATGCAGTTCTCCTTTATGCAAACCTCCTGAGTGGCATCTATCTTTTTTATGAACTCTCTGCTTTCTGCTGATTGAGACAGGTCTACAACAGCTACAGGCAGTTCATATACAACTTCGTTTTTGTATAACCCGTTGTATAAAAGCGGATAGGCAAGCCCTGCAACAAAAAAGATCAATACTACACCTCTGTCTCCAAAGATCCGCTTAAATTCATCGATGCATATACGCATCATGTCGTTTAAGCCTTCTGTCAAATATTTTATAAAATCTGAACTCTTTTTCATCGCTTTCTATTTAAGAGGGTAGTTCTGGTTTATCAACGCCTTTTCCAGACGTTTTACAATAATGAAAGGCAGAATCAGGAAAGATAGCAATGCCGCATAATATACAATTGAATAGGCAAACGGAGCTCCGTTAAGTACCTCGTTTGTATATATCTGAAAGTAATGTCTTATCGGGAAAAGTATACTCGGTCCCTGAGCAAGAGGCGGCATGGCATCAATTGGGAAGGTAAACCCTGCATATGTAAATGAAAGAATGCCATATAAAGCACCAAAACTTATGGCGTCTCTAAGGACAGGGAAAAGGCCGATCATAAATATACCTATTGCCTGATGTGCAAGTACGAACAAAACCGTAGCTATTGAGAAAAGTGCAAAAGACCCGTTCATGGGAAATCCTACAAACTTGTATAACAGCACATTTCCTGCAATTCCAAGAACCGAAAAGAGAATTGTGTATGGAAGCAATTTTCCGGTAAGGGCTGTGATGATAGAGCCGTTTCCTGTGGCCAGCCATTCCCGCGAGCTTTTGTCCTTTAGCTCTATGCCGATTGAAAAGACTGTAAGCAGAATTATCATAAGTTGCAATACTCCGGGCAAAAGAAGATTAATCAAGTAAACACCGTAGTTTGACCATGGATTTCCAACAAGATGTGAATCAATGACTATCGGTTGTATCCTCCCCATTATTGCATTATCATCTGACATGCCTTTTTTTCTCAGAATCTCTCTTTGATATGCTCCTGAGGCAAGTGTTGACATGGTGAGCATATCTCTGTATGTAAGAGTTCCTGCAACTAAATATGCATTGTTAACATAAAATGATATCTCAGGTCTTTTACTTGAAAGCAAATCTTTGTAAAAATTGTCCGGGACAAGTATAAAAGCGTAGATTTCCCCTTTCTGCATAAGGTCTCTGGCCTCTGAATAGCTTGAGCACTTGGAAACAACTTCAACAGCCTGCGTTGCATTTAACTCACGATAAAATCTCCTTGAAATGGCCGAATTGTCCAGATCCACTATTGCGACAGGCAGTCGTTCCGGAAGACCTTCATTCATCATTGTGAGAAAGAAGATATAACAGAAGCCCATCACAAATACTGTCGAAAAGAGATATATAGGGCGACTGAACATCACTCTCAACTCTCTCTTCCAGACATTTTTTAATGCGTCGGCTTTCATGGGATACTATTTAAGTGAGGTTTCTATGATTGCAGTCATGCCAGGACGTAAATTCTCTATGGTTGATAGAGGTTTAGCCTTTACTTCGAATGTTTTTGCGTCAAACTGTCCGTTTACCTTTGTTGCTCTCCATGTTGCGTATGACGCCATTGCTTTTATGAAAGTGACTTTCACATCATAAGTTTCACCGCCTAAGGCCGGTATCTTAATTTTAAGATCAGATCCGACAGCCATTCCATTAAGCAGGTCTTCCCTTACATTAAAGGTAAACCAAATGTCACTCATGTCGGTAATACTCATTATAGGAGCTCCGGTACCAACCAACTCCCCTGTTTTAGGGAATATCTCTGTTACTTCACCATTAACCGGGGATATAAAATAGGTCTCTCCCAGATATGATTTAACCTCATCAACTGCGCCCTTCGCTCTGCTTACCAGTGCTAGAGCTGCAGCCTTATCTTCCGACTCGGCACCGTTCATGGCCATGTCATATTGTGATTTGGCTGCTTTAGCTGTTGCAACGGCTGCTTTATACTGAGCTTCTGCCTCATCGCGTTTTTGTGCAGGAATAACCTCTTTATCGTAAAGTTTCTGTACCCGGTCAAACGATTTTTTGGCTATGTCTACGCCAACTTCGGCTTTCTGCCACATCTCATATGCTCCCATAATAAGCTCTTGTCTTGCACCTTTGATGGCTTTTCTGTTCTGAGCTTCGGCAGCAGACTGGGCTGCCTGAGCCTGTTCAAGTTTGGCCATAAGTTCAGGACTGTTCAAGAGAGCAAGAGTGTCTCCGATCTTGACTTGAGATCCCTCTTCGACAAGGAATTGACTGATTCTTCCGGGTATTTTACCGGATACTCTGTATTCATTTGCCTCGGCCTCACCCTGAATAATCAGGGGTTCTGGTTTTGCTGCGTAAAAACCTATTATCGCCACCAGGATTATTACTCCAAGAAGCCCTATAAGGCCAAATAACAAGCTGTTTTTATTCTTTGATGTTTCCATATTTTGATTTTTTTATTTTTCCAACGATTTTCCAAGTGCTTTTTTAAGATAAAGTTCACATAACTTAACTTCAATTTTTGAGTCAATATTTTCTGAACTTGCAGACAACCAGGCTGTCTGAGCTGTCATAAGATCTGTACTGCTTACCAGACCGGCATCAAATGCTTCATTGGCGAATTTTAGATTTTCATTAGCCTGCTCAACACTTTTATCGGCCATTTTTAACTTTCTTTTAGCTTCATCAATTTTAAATTTGGATTGATTAACCTGAAGCTCTATTTTTTCTCTTGCCTCTTCAATCTGAAGCCCGGCAATCCTCATCTCACTTTTTGCAGCTTTCAGTGTATGTATCCGGTCTCCAAAATGGAATATCGGAACATTTAATACAAGCCCGAATGAGTACATGCCGGCGAATTTGTTGCTGTATCCGTTATATACATTTGGATTTGAGATTATGTAATTGCCTGATAGTACAAGATTCGGCATAAAACGGGATTGGGCGATCTTATATGAGGACCCTGCAATGTTTTTTGCCTCTGTAAGGGCTTTCATCTCAAATCTGTTATTAATCATAGATTCAATAGAACCGTTTATCGGTAATACATCTTCAATCGTTTCCAGATTACTCTCTGACAAAATAATCTCCTTGTCCATCTCAAGGCCACAGAGTTGGTTCAGAGCCATTTTCGAAAGTTGAAGACCATTTTCTGCTTTTGCCAGCATCATCTCCGCCTCATTTTTCTTTACCATAACTCTCAGAAGGTCTGCTTTTGTGGCGACACCCTCCTCAATCATAACCTTTACATTTTCCTCAAGTTTTGCCATAAGAGTGCAGTATTCTTTTGCCAGTTTTGTCTTATTTTCTATTGACACAACTCTCCAGTATGCTTCATCAACCTCTACAATAAGATCATCGGTTGCCTTCTCGCTTTCTAGTTTGGCAACAGCCTCTGCGCTGCGGGACATTTTGTACAGCTCTCGGATCTTCCCCCCTAAAAACAGGGGCTGTATAAAACCTACCGTTCCCGCGTAAATGTTTTTTGTATCGAACTCCATAGCCTCTTTTGGAAGCAGTGCATAATCCTTCCAGATAATCTTCTCCGGATTTACTTTAGGGTCAAAAGGAACTCCGTCTGAGTCAAGCGGTGCATAGACCCCATCGCTGACTTTTACCCATTGGTTGGAAATCTGATCCTGTCTGAATCCGAAAGATCCGTCTGACATTTTTGTTCCTATTGGTAAAAGTGCATCCTCACTCAAAAGAGAGATGTTCTTTTCATTTCTCATGTATGTGCCGTTGGCAGAAAAATTTGGCAAAAATTGTGTAAAGACGGCTTTTCTTGTCTCTGTTGCAATTTTTGCTTTTTCTTGAGAAATCATTAGTGCCCGATTGTGTTCTAGAGCTAAACTCCGGCACTCTTCGATCGAGAGGATGGTTTGCGCCTGTAGGGACAATGCGGTACAGGCTGAGATTAACAATGTGATAAATCTTCTCATCAATATAACTTTTTTTAATTTGCGATTGGTTGAATACTCAGATTATTAAGTAATTTACATACTATTTCCCTGGTAAAGATCAGCTCATTAGCTGTTATGCCTGATGTTGCCTGATCGAATGTCTCCCTTACAATCTCCATAGCTTTAGTTTCTAGCTCTTTCCCTCTTTCAGTGAGGTGTATGAGATTTATTCTCCGGTCTGTAGAGGAAGGACGTCTTTCAATAAGATCATGTTTTGAAAGTATGTCAAGGAGTCTTGTGATACTTGCTTTATCTTTTGCTGTCTGATCGCTGATCACTTGTTGGGTGACTTTGTCTTTGTTCCACAACGACAACAAAACAAGCCATTGTTCTGAAGAGATGTCGAGACCGGCCTCCCTGAATTTTCTGTTCAGTAGACGGTTCAACGAAGCGGATAATCTCCCGCTTAGCACATCCAGTAGTTCTGTGATTTTTAAAAATTCATTTAGTTGCATAGACAATAGTTGTTATATCAACGATGCAAAGGTATTTACATTTTAATAAATGCAAAAAAAAATTAAAAAATTTTTATTTGTTGATACTAAATCATGCTACAGTGTTTAGCTTAAGTTAAAGTTTAACAACATATTATCTGTTATCTTAACACTATTTTACTCTACGTTTGTTATAATGAGGTAAAATAATATTTATCTGTATATTTTTGTATTGGCAAATAAAATGAATGTTATGAAAAAGATCTGTTCGCTGCTCCTTGCTCTGATTATAATATCGGCAGGGGCAATGGCTCAATCCAAAAAAGAGATCAGAGAGGGAGAGAGGATGGCCAGGTATATAACTGCTGTTCAGGCATTGAAGACAAAAAAATTCGGATTAGCCTCCGATTCTTTTTCTGTTAAACCCTATGGAACTCCATATTCAACAGATAATGTTACCCGAAGCTTCATTGGTTTTGAAGGAGACTTTCTGGTCATGAAAGGACTCCTCTTCACCCCTTCAGGATCAAAACACAGATTTGTTGTCAGCAATTATGAAGTGAAGGTGGATAAAAAAGGGAATGTAAGAGCTGAGTTTGATTACAAGGGACTTAACAATTCCGGTACTGTAACTATTTATATGAAAGCCGGTAATAATTATGCAGATGTAAATATCCGAAGAAACGTGAATAGTCCGTATTATAACAGATCTCTGTCTCTCATGGGGGATATTCTTCCTGCTGAAACATTCAATTTTGAAGAAGACACCGAGATACATAAACTATGAAGTTTCTAAGTTATATATCATTTATTCTTATAACCTTCTGTTTTTTTTCGTGTGAAAGTGAGGTTAACAGAGAAGACGCCAACAGGTTGAGAAAACTTGATATGGTACTAATGTCTGACCCTGATCAGGTCAGGGATTCTCTTGATAAAATTAAGGTGGCAGCCCTGGATGAGGCAAATTCAGCATATTTCTGGCTAATAAGTGCAGTTACCAATGAAAGGTGCGGTATAGTTGAAAAGGAGGATTCAATGATTATCACATCTGAAAAATATTTTAAAGACCATAAGGATTACCTGAATCTCTGCCGTTCTGTCTTATATAAAGGGGTTATAAGATACAATCAGTATAAGCAGGACACTCTGACTGCCGCCTTTTTTACTAATGCCGGAAATCTTATGCTAAGGTATAATATAAATGATCCTGCTACAAAAGCCACATTATATAAGTATCTGGGGAAACTGAAACAGGCAAACGGAGAATTTGCAAATGCAGCAGAGTATCTTAGAAAAAGCAGAGATTTAAGTGAACAGATCCGTGATTCTTCGGAGATGCGTAAACTTGACCTGGATCTGTTCTATGTCAACCTTTCGCAAAAGGATTATTCCCAGGCTCTTGCGAATATTGCCCAATATATTGACTCTGATACGGCGAACCCTTTAAAAGCTTATGAGCTGAATGAGGCTGTTTCTCAGTTTTTCATAGAGAGGGAAGAGTTTGATATAGCAATAGTTTACCTGAGAAATATGCTGAAGATGTCCGGGAAAATTAAGGATGGGGCTATTGACCATTCTATGCTTTATCATAGGATTTCCTTGTATTACAGAAGCAAAAATATGCTTGATTCGGCTATAAATTATAGCAAGCTCTCTTTGAAGGCGCTAAATGGGAATTTTTCTCCCGGGGCGCATTTATATTATAATTATATAGCCGGTCTTTATGTGGAAAAAGGAGATATGGCCGATGCCGTTGCGAGCTATAAAAAGGCGTATGAGTCACACAAATACACTTACTCAAATTATACCAGTAAAAATGTCTCGAGGATAGAAAGTCTGTATGAGACATCTATGAAAGAGGCTGATCAGCAAAATGCGAGAAACACCAGGAAATACTTCATTTTGTTGGGAATTATAATTATAGGAGTGCTTACCTCTATAACAGTATTTCTGATAAAGAGGGTAAGAAGTTTTAGGGATGAAAGCCATTTGGCAAAAAAAGAGATAAGAAAGGCAGAGAATGAGGTTAGCAAAATGAAATTTGTGAATGAGTTGAATGAAATGTCTATAGGTCTGCTGAATCAATTAATGCGGAGTGTAAGCATAGAGGCTGACAGAAACAGGGCAGGGGCGTCAGACACCGCAGACAGGCTTGTTCAGTGTATTTCTCAGACGAAAAAAAGCTCTAAAGAGAGAATTGCAGAGATAGTGCAGAATAACTTTATTTCAAATTATCCGAATTTGCAATATCTTTCAAATCTCACTGATTTCGAAAAGGTTGTATTTGTCCTTCTGGACAATGGTTACTCAATAAGAGAGGTAGCAGCTCTGCTTGACAGGACACAATCTTGTATAAGCGGAGAGAAGTCAAAAATAAAAGAGAAGATTTTAAGTCGCCAGGACCTGCCGTTCGATCCAAAGGTTATGTTTTCCATTTTCAATTAGTGCTGTTTTTGCGAATGAAACATATAGCCTAAAGAAGAACGACAGGTTGCGGCTTATTTCCCGGACTTTATAACAAAATCCTCACTATTTCCCCTGAAAACAGGGTTGAATAGAGATTCAACAATTGAGACAGAGCTTGAAAAACTTCCTTCCTGGGTTACATAGAATAACTCTTTAAATTTTGTTTCACCCTCAGGGAGTAGGTAAAAATAGTAAAACAGAGCAGATTTTCCAATTTCTCTATAATAGTTTTCTTTGTATCCTGAGCATTCATCACTTGGTGACAAACAAGCTGCATTATTCGCGGTTATCTTAACATAAGACCTGTTTTCTGTACTATTTAGAGTGTATTCGACCAGAATGCGGTCTCCGGGTGTTAGCCTCGTTGAACAAGAATCATCCGAAATCTTTAATTCGCTGAAAACCTGTTCGCCATTTATTATATCTATCTTGAAGAATCTGCGTTGTATATCTATACCATTGGTGAATTTTTTAACTTTTGAATTATCCTCCCGCGTATGCTTACTAATATATAAGAACTCCAGGTCTTTTGATTCTTTCTTTACAAAAACAGCCTGTTTCTTTATCTGGAAGCCGGTTGGGGTATCTGAGTTATCTTTCTTTGTATTTTTTAGCAGAGAGTAGACTACATTTGTCGTAATATATGGACTTTGCCAATATTGATTTTCCTTTTGGAGCATCAGCCATTTACTGATTCCTGCCACCATTTCGTCATCCCCAGTGGAGGCAAACAAATCAAGTATGTCCGTATGAGCAGAGAGTTCACTATTTACAAAGCCTCTGTACGGAAGAACGGCGTTCGGAAAATAAATACCGGCTGTACTGTTTTTAACGGCATATTCACGAACCGACTTTATATATCTGTCTGCTTTTTGCCTTTCCCCGTTCCTTATCAATGCAGAAGCATAATATACATTGTTTAACACCTCAGGGTTTAATTTCATTGTATCCATAAGAGCGATGTAGTAATCTCTTGCAACTTTGACTTTTTCGGGGAGAGGGTATTCGGGATATAAAGCGCGCACTCTGAGATACAGAACATTGAATGTGGCAAAACGGGTGTAATTATATTTTTTCTTGCGTTCAAGATTTAGTTTATATTGTGTTACAAAATGAGAATCCATCTGCTCTATTGTCTTTTTCAAAAGAGCCTCCTCTTCTGATGTTGGTTTAATGGAACAAATAGAGTATATATGTTTCATTTTTTTCAGGAACTCATATGATAAATAGTATATCCCGTCCATACCCGGGAACCAGGAAAAGTAGGAGTTTTTTTCAGTCAAGGATGCCAGGAAGGGAATTGCTTTCGCCCGGAAATCCTCTAAATCCGGACTCTTGAAGTATGCCTTTGCAAAGTAGGCACTCAGGCAATCAAAAAGATTCTGAGACTTTAAGTCACATATTTTATTGAGGCTCTCAATTGAAGAATTCAGTGGATTTGTAATCTCAACTTTTATATGACCATCTGAATTTCTGTTATTTGAAAGGTCGGGAAAATCATATTTAAAATTTCCGGATTGATCCAGTGCTATCGCTTTTGTCCGGATTATGTCGGTTTGTTTTGGTATTACCGGTATTGAGTGTTCCTCTGCATCAAAATGTGCTTTGTCCTTGACTGAAAGAGTCACACCAAGTGAGTCGATGTTTGAAGGTGTTGATACTATCCATTTAGCGGCTGCCTGTTCTTTTGAATCCAGACTGACTTGCAGACTTTTCGGGGATGGTAACTGATGGCGCTCTTTGTTTGTTGAGCAGAAAATTTTGAGATTGACAGACGGGTGGAGGTCTTCGTCAGAGTTATTTATAGCAGTGCAGTTAATAGCTATTGTATCTCCCTCTCTCAAAAATTTAGGGATATTTGTTTGAATCATAACATCTTTCTGCAAAACAAAAATAGTGTCGGCACTGTTCAAAAGAAGATCCTTTGTGTTGGCAAATGCAAGAACCCGAAAAGTCGAGAGCAGATCTGAGGTAATGAATGGTACTTTCACCTCACCATTACTGTCTGTTTTCAGGTTTGGCAGAAATGCAATTGTTTCCCGGAAGCTCTTTCTCACTCTTTGCTCACCACTCTTTATCTCATCCGACCTATCATCATCAAAAACAGCAAATGGTATCTCCTCTTCACCGTACCCATCATAAACAGGAGTAGGGTAATTTTTCAGGACTACGTCAAAAGTTGCAGAATTCTGATAATTCCCATGAATATAATAATGATAATAATTGCCATAGCTTAATTGTGGGTTAAAACTATTTTTCCCAAACCTGTCAGTCGTTTCGTCAAAAATAGAAACGAGAACTTCAGCACCTTCTACAGGAGCTCCTTGCTTGTCTTTCACTTCAATCTTAAGTGTTTCTGATGCTCCCGGTTCGTATTTCCCTGCTATATCATTGAATTCAATATTGATTCCCTTTGTAACAGAAGGCCTTTTATATTGGATTTCCTTAGTATATAGAGCATTGTTGTGTACTAAAATGATGTTAAATGTTATCTTTTCAGGATAATGTGATTTATAGTCAATGGAATATCTCTTAATGCCATTGTCGTGTTTAAAGAAGTAATTACACAATATTGAGTCTTTATCAACTAATGAAACATATGCATTTAATCTAAGAGAGTCGGTACCTAGATAGAAATCAATCGAATTACCTGGTTTTATGATCTCTTCTTTTGATGGATAGAAGAGGAAACTCATATTATCCGGCAGTTTTGTATCCTTTTTGCTAAATAAAGTAAACTTACTTGAGTCTCTGACAAAGAAACCATTTCTTTCTGTTAAACGATACTTAATTTGGAAATTGCCGGATTTAAGTTTTTCCCATTCAGGCCTGACTGGAATATTGCTTGTAAAAGAACCTTCGATGCAAAGTGTATCATCAGAGAAAACTTGATAAATTCCGGGAAGATATGTTTTCTCTTTTTCGATGAAACCACGTTGAGCTGAAACCATTATATCCGGGTTGTCCTCTTTGCATATCAGTCTGGAAATATTGTCCGTTATGTTTGTATAGTTCACACCTTGAAGTAGTTCCAGCTTACGATTGTGTGTCTCCCCATTTAAGTCGGTTACCCATATATTAGTTGACAGGAGTATTCCACATAATTGATTAATTAAGCTGTCATCCTGATTGACAGAGGGAAACTGAATGTTGAAACACCCCGATGAGTCAGTCTTGAATGTTACAAAATATAAAATATCCTTTGATTGGTTAATCGAAACTTCACCAAACAGCTCTCGTTTAGTTTCAATTTTCACACTGGCATTTTTTATCGGGAAACCGGCGTATGAAAAGACCTCTCCTCTTATTCTGACTGTATCACCCACCTCTCTGCCACTTTCGGAATCAGAACATATAATTTTAAAATTAGGCCTCTTATACTCCTCGACCCTTATCCAATTTGAATATGAGAAAGGTGAGGGGAAATAATAACTTCCTTTTCTTGAATTCTCCGGCAAAATGAAATATCCGTCAGCAGTTCCGAATTCATTTGTTTTTAGTTTTTTTGAGAATGACGTATTCTCATAATTTCTCAAGTTTATCTCTATTTCCTGTTCGCTGTTGATTTTCAAACTATCACCAATCAATTTATAGGAGAAAGCTTTGAAGTGAATTGTATCCTTCGGACTATAAAGCTTCCGGTCTGTAAAAATCTTATTGTAAACATCAGATCTCGATACAGATCTCTCATAATACCTATTGAGCGGGCCGTATCGTCCTACAGTATAATAAAATTCTTTGCCAATATCTTTAACTATAGGTAGTGTAGTAAATCCATTGAATTTCATCACTTCAGAAGTGACAAGCTGGTATCTGGTCTCTTTTGCGCTGATTCCTGCAACCTCTTTGTAAAAAAAGATAGAATCTTGCTCAATAGGTTCGCCTGTATTAAAGTTGGTAACATATAGTTTATCTCTTGTTAGAACCTGCCCGCTAATAAACGACATAATGACTGCCGAATTTTTACAAACTGATATCCTTGCAGTACTTTTTAAAGAATCATTGAGGGAAGAGGCTGTAATATAGTATAATCCCTCCTGCGGAATGTTCACATTGTAATTTGTAAACTGATAAACTCCGAATCGTTTATTGACGATGTCAATTGTATCAGTTTTAATTAAGACTGTGTCACCCGAAGAGTAGCCTAAGTCTTTATATTCGGGTAGTCTGAATATTTTAACGAAAATTGAAGATATGTTCTTATGCGTTATAGATAACCGGCAGTCTATCCCGGGATATATTTGTCTTGGTGAGGGATTTATAAATATAATTTCACTTTCAATGTCATCAGTAACATTCTTAAATGTTGAAAGATATCTGTTTTTAGGTTCTTTATTAATCCAAAACTTGCAAAATTCATACAGTTCCATTACTTTGACTATACGGTTTTCCCCCTTATATCTTTGTAAGCCTTCTTTTAAAGTGAGGGCTTTACTATGTGCCGCAATAATTGTATTCTTATTGTATGGTAATTTTAAAAGCTCATTGTATTTCAATAACTTGACACTATCGTTGCCTGACATGTAGTAATAATCCATCTGATTGCAAACATAGACAACGTAATCAGCAGGATTTTCACGGAGTTTTTCATTGAGTATTCGGGATAACGAATCTAATTTATTTTGGTATAGAGTTATTTTTTTTCTGGAAGAGTATCGATTGCCATGGTAATAAGAGCGTGTAATGCAATTTATGGCATGAATTACTTTGAGGATGCAGTAGTCATATATATCTAATCTTGAGTATTCTGTTCTCTGAAGTTCTCTGTCAATCAATTTTGAATAGAGACTATTATCTAGAGACTTTATATTTGAAGTGTCGACAAGTATGTCATTTATAAATTGTTCGATAGTATCTCTATTGTCAACTCTTTTTCTGTTCATAGAATTGCCCAGATATTCCAACATAGAGGCTTTATAAATGACTCTGGCGATTGGATCTTTTATACAATAAGCCTTATTTGCAAATTCATTTATAGAGGGAATCTCCGTTTTCCAGTTCTGAGAAGCACGGAATTTGATTATATCATCCTTTGCAAGTATTGCCTCCTGATAATCATCAATTTGTATGGCAAGAGAGAAGATTTCTTCAACCGAAGAGATTGCGGATTGGATATATCCCTCTTTTTTTGCTGTTATAATATTATTCCGAAGAGCCTCTATTCGTTGCTCAATTTTTAAGGTGTCAAGTCTCTTTTGTTCCTGAGAGGATAGAGGTGTTGCAACAATTAAAATTATAATTGCAAGGAAGAGTTGTTTCATAAATGCTTATTTACTTGATAAACAAATATATGAAAAACAATTATAATTATAAGAAAAAAGCGAATATTTCTTATGAATTAAAGAATCTCATCAAAAACTCTCTTGTAGATCTCCGCTTTTTGTGCGAGAGGTTTTGGATAAGCTCTTGATGATGAGGGTAAACGATAAAGTCTCATCTTCCTTCCGATATATTGAAATTCAGTAAAATTGCCAATTTCGGGTTTTTCGATTTTTATAAGCTCCGAAACTATGTCAAGAGCCTTTTGTCCTGTGACTGCCAGGGTTTTACAATCGGGTATATTCATTAGGAGCTCGGAAAGATTCACTTTTTCCACCACTTCAAGAAAATTGTCTGATGCATTGTTATTCAGCCTTATAATTGATGTCGCCGAATCATATAGTGCAATGCCTTTATTTTCACAAAAATCCATAATTCGATAAGGGTCAAACTTTCTGTTTGATATAAAGTGCTCTCTGTTCCCGAAAAAAATGATGCCGAAAATCCTCCACATATCGTTTTGTAGATTGGGATAGAAGAAATCCATAGACCATCTTTTTCGTTGAGGTGGAAAACTGCCTAAAATGAGGATTTTAGCTCCTTTTGGAAGAAAGGGTTTCAGAGGGTGGATTTCAATATCCATAATCAGGGTTTGAAGTTAGGATTTACTATCACCCTTTCTCTCTCTGCGGCTAGGCTTCTTGCTGTCTTTCTCTTTGAAGCTCTTTTTTGATGACCCGTTTGTCTTTTTAGGAGTGCTGTTTGTCTTTTTAGATGGATTGCCTGATTTTCGCGGACCCCTACCGGATGGTTTTTTTGAGGTTTGAGATTCAGAAGTACTCTCATTCTCTTCGCTTTTATCCCAAATTAGCAGAAAATCAAGTTGTTTCTGTTCAAGGTTTGCGCGGTCAACCTTAACTCTGACTTTGTCCCCGAGAGTGAATCTCTTTCCGCTCCTTTTACCTCTAAGGGACATTGAATCCTCGTCATACTCCAGGTAATCCTCTTTAATGTCCCTGAGAGCAACAAGTCCTTCAATCTTCGTTTCGGCAAGTTCAACAAACATTCCCCATTCTGTAACTCCGGATACATTTCCTTCGAATTCCATTCCCACCTTGTCCTGCATGAACTCTACCATCTTGTATTTGATACTTGCTCTTTCTGCTTCGGTGGCAAGCTGCTCTCTCTCACTCGAGTATTTGCAACGCTCCTCGTAGTATTTCTTGTCCTGAGATTTTGCCTTGTCAAGGTACATGGCCAGCAGGCGGTGAACCATCATGTCCGGATACCTTCTTATAGGAGATGTAAAGTGGGTGTAGTAATCAAAAGCAAGTCCGTAATGGCCGACATTGTCGGTAGAGTATCGCGCACGGGCCATAGAGCGGAGAGCCATAATTTCGATCGCACCCTCTTCAGGTCTGCCCTTGGCTGTCTCAAGCAGCTTGTTTATCTCTGAAGAGATCTCCCTGGCATTCTTTGTAGGCTTCATCTCATAGCCGAAATGCTTTATAAATGTTCTGAATGCAATGATTTTTTCAATGTTTGGCTCTTCATGGATACGATATACAAAGGTTTTTGCCTCCTTTCCCTTGCCTCCGATAAAATAGGCAACCTCACGGTTTGCAAGCAACATGAACTCTTCAATGAGCCAGTTGGACTCCTTTGTTATTTTTGAGTACACTCCCAGAGGTTTTCCGTTTTCATCAACCTCTACCTTCATCTCCGGACGTTCAAAACTGATTGCACCGCTGCGGAATCTCTCATTTCTCAGTATTGTGGCCAGTTCATGGAGTTTGAGAATCTCATTTTTCATTGGTCCGTTACCGCCTTCAATGATCTCTTGTGCCTGATCGTAGTTGAATCTCATGTCAGAGTTGATAACGGTACGGCCGAACCACTTATTTATAAGTTTGCCTTTGTCGTTCATCTCAAATACTGCCGAGAAACAGAGCTTTTCCTCGTTCGGCCTCAATGAACAAAGCTTGTTTGATAATTTTTCCGGAAGCATCGGAACGGTTCTGTCTACCAGGTAAACGGAAGTTGCCCTGTCCAGAGCCTCTTTCTCAATTAATGATCCGAGCCTGACATAGTGTGTCACGTCGGCTATATGTACCCCGATTTCCCAATTTCCGTTCTCAAGTTTTTGCAATGAGAGAGCGTCGTCAAAATCTTTCGCATCTGCAGGGTCGATGGTTAGGGTTGGCACCTTCCTAAAATCTCTTCTTGATTTAATCTCATCTAAAGAGATGATTTCCGATATTTTATCTGCTTCTGTCTCAACATTTGCTTCAAACTTATATGGAAGGCCGAATTCTGCAAGGATAGCGTGCATTTCGGTATTGTTGTCGCCTGGTGCGCCCAGAATATCAATTATGTGACCAAATGGTTCATCGGATTTTCTGGGCCAGTCATCCACAAGAGCGGCCACTTTAAGACCATTTTCCTTTATGTCAATGCTTTCTATTGGGATTCGGATGTCATAAGGCATATTTTTACTTTCGGTAATCACCCAGGCTTGTGACCCGGCTATCTGTAAAATGCCGATTATAGGTTTTTTAGACCTTTCTATTATATCAATAACCTCTCCTTCAATTCTTTTCGTGTTCGTCTTCTTGCTTGTCATTACCACCTTTACGGTATCACCGTGCAAGGCGTGTCTCATTTTTCTGGCACTAACGAAAATGTCATCATCAAATCCCTCCCGGATAATAAATCCGTACCCCTCTCTAGTCATGCTTACGCGCCCGATAGTCTCCTCCTTGGGAGTCTTTGAGACACTTTTACCCCTTTTGTTAAACTTTCCGGAGTTTTTTTCGTTTCTTTTATTATGCATTTTTTCTCTATTTTTGCCTGATTTATGACAACAAAATTAATTAATTATATGGATAAAAAGGTACTTTTAATGATCCTCGATGGTTGGGGGGAAGGCAGACACGACAAATCAAATGTTATTTATACCCAGGGAGAACCGAATATTGATGCTATAAGAGCAAAGTATCCGGTGTCAAAACTCTCTGCTTGCGGAGAGGATGTGGGACTTCCTGAAGGACAAATGGGCAACTCAGAGGTGGGTCATCTTAATATCGGTGCAGGAAGGGTTGTTTATCAGGATCTGGTTAAGATAAATAAGGCATGCCGCGAAAAGAAGCTTATGGAGAATCCCGAGATTAAAGCAGCATACGAATATGTAAAGAAATCAGGGAAGGCTTTACACTTCTTCGGTCTTATGAGTGACGGAGGTGTACACAGCTCTATGGAGCATCTTTTCGGATTTCTGGATGTTGCAAAGGAGTGGGGACTTGAAAAGGTTTATGTACACGCATTTATGGACGGAAGGGATACAGATCCCAAGAGTGGTAAGGGCTACATTGACACGCTACAGAAATATATTACAGGCTCTAAAGCAAAGCTTGCCTCTATAATCGGACGTTACTATGCAATGGACCGTGATAAAAGATGGGAGAGGGTTAAACTCGCTTATGACCTCCTGACTGAGGGCAAGGGAGAGCCTTTCACTTGTGGAGTTGAAGCAATGCAGAAGAGTTATGATAATGGTGTGACCGATGAGTTTATCAAACCTATGGTGGCTGTTGATGGTGACGGAAACCCGGTTGGACTTTTAAAAGAGGGAGATGCTGTAATCTTCTTCAACTTCCGTAATGACCGTGCAAGAGAGATTACAAGTGTGCTTACTCAGGCAGATATGCCTGAGCAGGGGATGAAAACACTGCCTCTATACTACTGCACACTTACTCCTTACGATGATAAATTCAAAGGACTGCATATCCTTTATGACAAGGAGAATGTACGGAACACTCTTGGTGAGGTTGTATCTGCCGCGGGCAAGAAGCAACTGAGAATAGCAGAAACAGAAAAATATGCGCACGTCACATTCTTCTTTTCGGGTGGAAGAGAGGCTACTTTCGAAAACGAGAGCAGAATCCTGATTAATTCACCAAAAGTTGCAACCTATGACCTTCAGCCGGAGATGAGTGCCCCTGAAATCAAGGATGCCCTTGTTGCGGAGCTTGCAAAAAAAGATAAAGATCTTATAATCCTCAATTTTGCAAACGGAGACATGGTGGGTCATACCGGTGTATACGAAGCTATACGCAAGGCTGTCAAGACAGTTGATGAGTGTGCCTCAGAGGTTGTCAGGGTGGCAAAGGAAAACGGATACTCTGTCATCATAACAGCAGACCACGGTAATGCGGACTATGCCGTTAACCCGGACGGAACTCCAAATACCGCGCACTCTCTGAACCCTGTTCCTTTCATTGTAGTTGATGAAGATGTGAAATCTGTAAAAGACGGAATTCTTGCAGATATAGCACCGACTATACTGAAACTTATGGGTATTCCTGCACCGCAAGATATGACAGGACAGCCTTTAATATAGAAAGAGCAAATAAAAAATAAATTTCTTGTTTAGGCTGTCCCTTGGGTCAGCCTAAATTTTGTACCTTTATCCGACTTGAAAAACACATTTTCTAATGCCATTTGTTCACCTTCACGTTCACACTCAATACTCTGTTCTTGACGGAGCAGCAAACATCAAAAACCTTTTCAAAAAAGCATCCGGGGATAAACAGGTTGCACTGGCTATTACCGATCATGGAAATATGTTCGGAGTCAAAGAGTTTCTTGATACTGCCAAAAAGTTTCCAGAAGTAAAGCCTATTGTGGGTTGCGAGTTTTATCTTACGAGAGAAGGACGTTTCAATAAAAGAGGAAGAGAGGACCAGGGTGCTTACCACCTTATTTTGCTGGCAAAGAATTACAATGGATATAAAAATCTGATCAAGCTTGCCTCCTATGCATATATAGAGGGGTTTTACTATAAGCCTAAAATCGACAGGGAACTGCTTGAAAAGTACTCATCTGACTTGATTTGTTCATCCGCATGTCTCGGTGGTGAGGTTCCCCAGGCAATTATAGAGTGGAATCTCAGAGAGGCGGAGGAGACTATTCTTTGGTACAAGAATCTTTTCGGAGAAGACTACTATCTTGAACTACAAAGGCATGAGACAAACCTGCCGGGAGCAAATTCTACAGTGTTTATCACACAACAGTTTGTAAACGAAGAGATTTTAAAACTTGCCAAAAAGCATAATATAAAATGCATAGCTACAAATGATGTCCATTTTGTCAACAAGGAGGATGGTGATGCTCATGATCGTCTTATCTGCCTTACGACAAATTCTGATGTAGATGATCCGAAAAGGATGAGGTACACCAAGCAGGAGTACCTTAAAACTCAGGAGGAGATGGAGGCCATATTCGGTGACATACCTCAGGTTCTTGAAAACACACTAGAAATAGTTGAAAAGGTTGAAAAATATTCTATAGAATCTGATCCTATACTACCTATTTTCCCGATTCCGGAACAATACGACAACTCAGACGACTATCTGCGTGACTTGACATACAAAGGAGCTGTCAGCCGTTATGGCGATCTTACACCGGAGATAACAGAGAGGATAGATTTTGAACTTGAGACAATCAAGAGAATGGGATACCCTGACTATTTTCTCATTGTCCAGGACTTCATATCTGCAGCAAGGAATATGGGTGTTTCTGTGGGGCCGGGAAGAGGTTCTGCCGCCGGTTCTGTCGTGGCGTATTGTCTTACTATTACCGATGTCGATCCGATTAAGTATAAGCTGCTGTTTGAGCGTTTCCTCAATCCTGACCGTATATCGCTGCCTGATATTGACATTGATTTTGATGATGACGGAAGGTCAAAGGTGTACAGGTATGTAGAGGAAAAATATGGAAAAGACCATGTTTCCCATGTTATTACCTTCGGAACCATGGGTGCAAAAACGGCTATCAGGGATATTGCAAGAATCCAGAAGCTCCCGTTGAATGAGTCAGACAGACTTGCCAAGCTGGTACCGATGAGATTCAGTGATGATGATAACGGAGACAAGGTTGAGGTTTCACTGGACAACTGTATAAAGCATGTACCTGAGATTGCAGAGGCATTCAAATCAGAAGACCCTCTTGTGAGAGACACAATGGAGTATGCCAAGAAACTTGAGGGGAATGTCCGAAATGTCGGTGTCCATGCCTGTGCGGTTATTATCGGGCGAGATGACCTCAGAGAGTTTATCCCGATTTCTACCGCAAAAGATAAAGAGAGCGGTGAGGATATCTGGGTTTCTCAATATGAGGGTTCTCATATTGAGAAGGTCGGGATGTTAAAAATGGATTTCCTCGGTCTGAAAACTTTGTCAATTATTAAGGACTCTATCGAGAATATAAAAAGATCCAGAGGATTTGTCCTTGATATCAACGCTATACCTCTTGATGACAAACCGACTTATGACCTTTTCAGTCGTGGAGACTCAGTTGCAACGTTCCAGTTTGAAAGTGACGGTATGAGAAAGTGGCTGAGAGAGCTGAAACCGACAAAACTGGAAGACCTGATAGCTATGAATGCCTTGTACAGACCTGGTCCTATGGATTATATCCCCGATTTTGTTGACCGTAAGCAGGGCAGAAAACAAATAGAATACGATCTTCCGGAGATGGAGGAGATACTCTCTGAAACATACGGAGTTACTGTATATCAGGAGCAGGTCATGCTTCTTTCACAGGCCCTTGCAGGCTTTACAAAAGGTGAAGCCGACAAGTTGAGAAAGGCAATGGGAAAGAAGGACAAGAAGCTGATGGATGAGCTGAAAACCAGGTTTATATCAGGAGGAACCGAAAGAGGACATTCCGAGGAAATTCTTGAAAAAATATGGAAAGACTGGACCGCTTTTGCTGCTTATGCATTTAACAAGTCTCACTCTACTTGTTATGCATGGATCGGTTATCAGACAGCTTATCTTAAGGCTAATTTCCCTGCAGAGTATATGGCTGCCACGTTAAGCCGAAACCTCAACAATATTGAGGAGATTACCAAGCTTATGGATGAGTGCAAGAGGATGGGTATAAGGGTTCTGGGCCCTGACGTGAACGAAAGTTCAAATAACTTTACTGTAAACAAAAAAGGGGATATCCGTTTTGGAATGGCCGGTATAAAAGGTGTCGGTTCTGCCGCTGTCGACAGTATAGTTAAGGCCAGGGAGGAGGGAGATGCTCCGTTTTCATCGGTTTTTGAATTCATTGAGAGAATAAACATAGGTGTAGTAAACAGAAAGACTATAGAGTCACTTATTTTTGCCGGAGCCATGGATTGCTTTGAGGAGATAAAAAGAGCACAATATATGTTGCCAACCCCAAAGGAGGATACCTTCCTTGATGCTCTTCTCAAATACGGCAACAAGTTTCAGTTCGATGTCCTAAACGGAGGAAACTCTCTGTTTGGTGAAAGTGAGACAATAAAGCTGGTACCACCTGAAATTCCTCCGCTTACAGTAGAGGTTAATAAATATGACCTGCTTAACCGTGAGAAGGAACTGGTTGGGATGTATCTTTCTGCCCATCCGTTAGATCAGTTTGCATTTGAAGTTGATAATTTCACCACAAACAACCTCTCACAGATAAAGGAATTACTGGAAAGGGCTCCAAAAGAGAGTGCAATCCAGGGTAAGGAGCTTATCATTGCAGGAATAATAACCAATGTGAAGATATCTTATACAAAGGTGGGCTCTAAACCTTATGCCAATTTCACGATTGAAGATTATGGCGGGACCTTCAGCTTCACTTTGTTTTCAAAGGATTATGAAAACTATATGCAGTATATGCAGCCGAATCTTCCGCTTCTTATTAAGTGTGCCGTTTTACCGAGATTTTCCTTTGGTGGCAATAAGCAGGAGGCTCCTAAGGAATATGAGTTAAAGATAAAGGGTATGAGGCACCTTGCCAATACAAAGGAGGACTTTATAAAACAGGTTACGTTGGATCTTCCCGTTACGTCCCTTACTTCTGATGTCAGGAAAAATCTTGTAAAAAGGATAAAGGAGAATCCGGGGACATCGGTCTTGATAGTAAACGTACTTGATTATACAAATAAATTAAGCGTAGAGTTTATATCAACCAAGTGTAAAGTCTCTCTCGACAAGGAGTTGCTTAATTATTTAAATTCTGTGTCAATCGGTTGCTCGTTCACTCCAACCCTGAGCTTTTAGCTCTATCTCCGCTCCGTCTGGTGTGACCAGACAGGCATAGCCGTTATCAGATGTCAGGTGACCTATCACGTCAAGTTGCGGTAGTTCTCTCTTTATGGTCTCATATTTTGACAAAGGGACGGTATAAAGGATCTGAAAGTCATCACCTCCGTTCAGCGCTGAAGTTATTGCATCCATGTGCAGCTCTTCTGCCATCTCGAATGTTTGGGAGGCAATGGGAATTTTATCCAGAAAGACCTTAGCGCCTAGATTGTTCTTTTTGCAAAGATATTTGACTGCATCTGCAAGCCCGTTTGTGATGAAAACTCCGTCTGATGGCAAAATGTCATTGTTTGCGAAGGATTCACCTACAGATGTGTTAAGCTGAGGGCTGAGGTATGATTGAAGTATGAACTTATATCCCTCCAACTGTGGCTGAACTGCGGGGTTGTTGTTGAAAAGGATTTTTTCTCTCTCTAGAAGCTGAAGACCCATAAATGCTGCACCGACATTTCCGGTTATACACAGAAGCTCCCCTGATTGTGGCTTTGGTGTTTGAACAATCACATCTGTTTTTTGTTTTCCTTGGGATGATAAGCTAATGGTAAGCCCTGTGAGAGATGAAGACAAATCCAGAGACACATTTGTTATCTTGTTTTCTTGGAGAGCAGCTGTGACACCGCTCCATAACTCATCTGCATCCTCTACACAGAATCTTTTGGAAAGGCCGATGTTTAGAGAAAGGGTGCAAGGGGTGAAATTGTGGGCAACGATGGGTCCTAATACACTTAGAACGGCTTTATAGCCAAGATGCTTTAAGGGGGTGTATATTAGGTCAAAATCAATTCCCTCCAACAAAAGTTTTTGGGAAGAGATCCAGCGATGTTCAGCTTCCTCGCCGAAGCAAACAATATCGGAGAGTGAAGTTCCGACAGTAGTGAGAAGGCGGTCAATAAGCCCGACCTTGCCTATTTCCTCTATCGGGGTTCTTTTGGGGTAACTGTCGTTTGCTTTAGTCATGGTATTTTATTTGTTCGCAAAAATAGCTTAAAAGATATAACTTTGCACCACGATGAGCGAAAATGATATAATTCAGAAGGTAACAGAGGCCGATTACGAACATGGTTTCGAGACGGTTCTCGATCAGGAATACTTCCCGAAAGGGCTGAACGAGGAGATTATTAAAAATATCTCCAGAAAGAAAAACGAACCGGAATGGTTGCTTGAGTTCAGACTAAAGGCGTACAACAAGTGGTTGACAATGAAAATGCCAACCTGGCCTCACCTTAAAATCCCGGAAATAGATTATCAGGATATTATCTATTTTGCTGCTCCTAAAAAGAAGGAGGAGAGCACAGAGATTGATCCTGAATTACAGGCAACATTTGATAAACTCGGTATTCCTTTGGATGAAAGGAATGTTCTGGCTGGAGTAGCCGTTGATGCAGTCTTTGATTCGGTGTCGGTGAAGACCACATTCAGAGAATCTCTGGCAGAAAAAGGCATTATTTTCTGCTCTTTTTCAGAGGCAGTCAGGGACTATCCTGATTTAATAAAGAAACATCTGGCTTCTGTGGTGCCTTATGGTGATAACTATTTTGCCGCTTTGAACTCGGCTGTATTCAGTGACGGATCTTTTTGCTATATTCCCAAAGGCGTAAGATGCCCTATGGAACTTTCCAGCTATTTCAGGATAAATGCGAAAGGGACCGGACAGTTTGAAAGAACGCTTATAGTTGCTGAAGAGGGGTCATACGTGAGTTATCTGGAAGGCTGTACCGCTCCGAAAAGGGATGAGAATCAACTTCACGCAGCTGTGGTTGAGATTGTGGTAATGAAGGATGCCGAGGTGAAATATTCAACTGTTCAGAACTGGTATCCGGGAGATTCACAAGGACGTGGAGGAATTTACAATTTCGTTACAAAACGTGGAATCTGTAAGGGCGAAAACAGTAAGCTATTCTGGGCTCAGGTTGAAACAGGCTCTGCGATAACATGGAAATACCCAAGTACTATTCTTAGAGGCGATAACGCTATGTCTGAGTTTTATTCGGTAGCAGTGACAAATCATCATCAACAAGCCGATACAGGTACAAAGATGATTCACATAGGCAAGAACACAAAAAGCAGGATTGTAAGCAAAGGTATATCAGCGGGAGTAAGTGAGAATAGTTACAGGGGGTTGGTTAAAGTTCTTCCTAACGCCGAAGGGGCAAGGAATTTTACCCAGTGTGACTCTCTGCTTTTAGGCGACAAATGCGGGGCTCACACATTCCCGTATATTGAGAACGAAAACGAGACAGCAATCCTGGAACATGAGGCTACAACCTCCAAGATAAGCGAAGATCAACTCTTTTATTGTCAACAAAGAGGTATAGGTATGGAAGATGCTGTGGGACTTATAGTAAACGGCTACGCAAAAGAGGTCTTAAATCAGCTACCTATGGAGTTTGCAGTTGAGGCTCAGAAGCTCTTGCAGGTTACACTTGAAGGAAGTGTCGGTTAATTTCTGAAGTATAAAAGATGGAACTATTCAGCATAAATAACATACTGTTTTCAATAGGGGGCCAGGGAGTCAGCCTGATAGAACTGATATCGGTTATTGCCGGGCTTACCTGTGTCTATTTAGCTACTAAAGCAAAAGTCGCAAATTTTTGGGTTGGCTATGCCTATAATATACTTCTGTTCATCCTTTTTTACCAAAAAGGATTGTATTCCAGTATGCTTGTTCAACCTATATCATTCGCAATCAATTTTTACGGACATTATAGGTGGACACACCCTCGCACAGGAGAACAGAATGAGAGACATCAGCTGAAAATATCTGTAATGTCAAACAAAAAGAGAGCATATTTTTTAGCACAGATAGTTGTACTCGGAGCTATATGGGGAACAGCTCTCACATTTCTGGACAATATCTGGCCATCTGTGTTCAGTGAAGCCAGGACTCCATATCTTGATGCAGTTATAACAGTAACAATTCTTACGGCACAATATCTTTCCGCTCAGAAAAGACTTGAGTGCTGGGGAGCTTGGTTTCTTGTCAATACAACAAATATAACACTCTATATTTTAGCCGGATTGGTATTTATGCCGCTTGTAAGCGCAGGGTATCTGGTTCTGGCTTTCTTCGGATTTTCGATGTGGAGAAAAGAGTGGAAAAGTAATAATTAAAAGGTAAATATTTAATAATATGTTAGAAATTAAAGGCTTGCGTGCTTCGGTGGAGGGCAAGGAGATATTAAAAGGGATAGATTTTTCTGTTAAGGCAGGGGAGGTTCATGCTATCATGGGGCCGAACGGATCGGGAAAAAGCACACTCTCAGCAGTTCTTGCGGGAAGAGACCATTTTAACGTTACTGCAGGAGAGGTTAAATATTTAGATGACAATCTTCTGGAACTTGCTCCTGAAGAGAGGGCACATAAAGGAATATTTCTCGGATTCCAATACCCTGTGGAAATTCCCGGTGTAAGCAATGTAAATTTCATGAAGACGGCTATCAATGAAAAGAGAAAATTCGAGAATCTCCCACCTCTAACAGCGGCTGAGTTTCTGAAGATGATGAGAGAGAAAATGGCTGTTGTAGAGATGGACAGCTCTTTTTCAAGCAGGGGTGTGAATGTCGGTTTCTCCGGTGGAGAAAAGAAAAGGAATGAAATATTCCAGATGGCCATGCTTGATCCAAAACTTGCCATTCTTGATGAGACAGACAGCGGTCTGGATGTTGATGCTTTGAGAATAGTTGCATCCGGTGTCAACAAGCTAAAAACTCCGGACAACGCATTTATTATTATTACGCACTATCAAAGGCTTTTGGATTATATTGTACCGGACATCGTCCATGTATTATATGACGGAAGGATAATAAAGACAGCTGGGAAGGAGTTGGCATTGGAGGTTGAGACAAGAGGATATGATTGGTTAATAAACGGTTAGGTTATGTCATTGCAATATAAATATAATCCTGAAATACCGGAGGTATTCCGATGCAGGGTGCCGTTACCCGGAACCTATCAGGCTTACTTGCTAAATGGTCATCTGCGCGACAATCTCAAGATTGAAGACAAGCTTGAGCTTAAAGCAGAAGAGGTAGCCGGATTTAACCTGTCAGTATATTCAAAATCTGAAATTGCAGATACTTTGCAGGTTATAAGTGTAAGAGATTCGGGTGATGTAAGCGATTTGCGATTTGCCAATACCCTATCCTTCGGAGAGGGTTCGGAATCTTATATTCTTTTGTGTACCCATACTTTATCTATGGATGAATTCCGTACAGAGTCAGACCTTGATATAAACCTTTCAGAAGGAAGCAGGGTAAACATTGTTATTATGCAGAACGAACACAACGGTTCCTCGCATAAGATGAATTTTAATATAAAGCAGGCAAAAGATTCATATTTAAGGATGAACATAATCTCCCTTCACGGGGCAAGGCTTGAAAACCATGTGAGTGCGACACTCGAGGGTGAAGGGGCTGTCTGTGAGCTTAACGGATTATATCTCGTTGACGGGAAACAGGAGATAACAACCTCTGTAAATATGTTACACCTTGTTCCTCATTGCCATAGTTCGCAGCTTTTCAAAGGCATTCTTGATGATGAGTCCAAAGCTGTTTTCAGCGGATTGATAAATGTTGCCAGAGATGCGCAGAAGACAGAGGCATATCAGGCCAACCACAATCTTTTACTGTCAAGGAAGGCAAAAGTATACGCGCAGCCTCAGCTTGAAATTTATGCAGATGATGTTAAGTGCTCTCATGGAGCTACGAGCGGAAGGTTGGACGAACTTGCCCTGTTTTATATGCGCTCCAGGGGTATAGGGTTGCATGAGGCTAAGTTACTCCAACAACTGGCTTTTGTTTATGATGTGCTTGAGAAAATAAATAACGAGACTCTTCGCATAAGGCTTCAGGAGCTTGTTGAGTCCCGGCTAAGGGGCGAATTCGGGCAGTGCACAAATTGCAGTATGAATTGTTGTTAATTACTAAAACCCAATAGATATGAGAATACCTAAACTTATTATTGTTCTGCTGATGTTGTTGGCAGGCAAGTCGATCCATGCCCAGACCGACAAGATTGTCGGGATGTGGTATACTATAGATGAAGAGGGAAATAAGAAATCACTCGTTAAAATATATAGGGCAACTAACGGAACATTCGAGGGTGTTATTGAGAAACTGCTTACGGGAGACCCTGCCAGGAAGTGTGTAAATTGCACTGGAGCAGATAAGGGAAAACCAATCACCGGAATGATTTTTATCAAAAATCTCAGGCCGGGTGGCGGCAAGCTATCCGGAGGCACTATCCTTGATCCTGCCAACGGAAAGGTGTACAGCTGTACAATCTCTCTGGACAAGGGCGGAAGCAAGCTAAAAGTCAGAGGATCACTAGATAAGTCGGGCCTTTTAGGGAGAAATCAGACTTGGGAAAAAGCCCCTTCTGTTGATTAAGTGTTGATAAGATTTAAGACATTCACTCAGTTTCTCCATCATTTTGCTATATTTTTGTAACAGTCGGAAGAGCAATCTCTCGACTTTTTCTATCATTTTAATAATTACAAACTTATGAAGACATATACCTACGAAGAGGCAATGGCTGCCAGCCTGGAATATTTCAAGGGGGATGAGCTTGCTGCATCTGTCTGGATTAACAAATATGCCATGAAGGACTCTTTTGGCAATTTGTATGAGAAATCACCCGAAGATATGCACTGGAGGTTGGCTAATGAGTTTGCCAGGATAGAAGAGAAGTACCCAAACCCAATGACAGCACAGGAAATATACGAGCTCCTCAGGGAGTTTAAATATATTATTCCTCAAGGGGGACCAATGACTGGAATCGGTAATAATCACCAGATTGCCTCATTGTCAAACTGTTTTGTAATAGGACACAACAAACCTGCAGACTCATACGGAGGAATCATGCGTATTGATGAGGAGCAGGTGCAACTTATGAAAAGAAGGGGCGGTGTAGGCCATGACCTTTCTCACATAAGACCTGCAGGAAGTCCTGTACTTAACAGCGCACTTACGTCTACAGGTGTTGTTCCATTCATGGAACGATACTCTAACTCAACAAGAGAGGTGGCGCAGGATGGAAGAAGGGGAGCTCTTATGCTTAGCATCTCAATTAAACACCCGGATTCAGAGCATTTTATCGATGCGAAGCTTGAACAGGGAAAAGTAACCGGGGCAAATGTCTCGGTAAAGATTGATGACGAATTTATGCGGGCAGCGTTGCAGGGTAAGAATTATACCCAGCAATACCCGATTGATTCAGACAAACCGAAAGTAGTCAAAGATATTGATGCTGCATCATTGTGGAAAAAGATTATCCACAATGCATGGAAATCGGCAGAACCCGGTGTGCTGTTCTGGGACACCATTATTCGCGAATCATTACCGGACTGTTATGCGGACCTTGGGTATCGGACTGTCAGTACCAATCCTTGCGGAGAGATTCCTCTCTGTCCGTATGACTCATGCCGTCTTATAGCAATAAACCTCTATTCTTATGTGGAAAATCCTTTCACACCTGAAGCAAAATTTAATATAGAGCTTTTCAAGGATCACGTGAAGAAGGGTATGAGGCTCAACGATGACCTTATCGACCTTGAAATGGAGAAGATAGATCAGATAATTGCAAAGATCGATGCAGACCCTGAGGAGCAGGAGGTAAAGGAGGCAGAGCTTAACCTCTGGAGAAAAATACAGAATAAAACACTGGGCGGAAGACGTACCGGGCTTGGAATAACAGCTGAAGGAGACATGCTTGCAGCTTTGGGTCTTGTTTATGGAACAGATAAGGCAATAGACTTTGCAGTTGATATTCAGAAAACTCTTGCTGTTGAAGCTTACAGGTCATCAAATACAATGGCACAGGAGAGGGGGGCTTTCCCTATTTTTGATCCTAAGAGAGAGGAAAACAATCCTATGATTCAAAGGATTAAGAGAGAAGATGAGGAGCTTTATGATCTTATTGTAAGATACGGAAGAAGAAACATCTCCATGCTTACTATTGCTCCTACAGGAACCACTTCGTTAATGACCCAGACAACATCAGGAATAGAACCCGTTTTTCTGCCTGTTTATAAAAGAAGGAGAAAGGTAAACCCTAACGACAAGAATGTTGTGGTTACATTTAAGGATGAGGTGGGAGATGTGTGGGAAGAATACTATGTGTTCCATCATAAGTTCATGACATGGTGTGAAATCAACGGGTATGAAAAGAGCAAGGTGCTGGCCATGAATGGACCGCAGATTGATGCATTGGTTGCAAAATCACCGTATTACAAAGCTACATCAAATGACATAGACTGGCTTGCCAAGGTAAAGATGCAGGGACGTATGCAGAAATGGGTGGACCACTCTATAAGTGTTACCGTCAATCTTCCTAATACTGTAACTGAAGATTTAGTGGCAGATGTATACAAGACGGCATGGGAATATGGTTGCAAAGGTGTAACTGTGTACAGAGACGGTTCACGGGCGGGTGTGCTCGTTTCAGCTAAGGATAAGGAGGCTAAGCCGGCCGTAAGGAGGATAGAAAGGCCTAAAGCGCTTGACGCAGAGGTGATAAGGTTTAAAAATGGTCCGGAACAATGGATTGCCCTGGTTGGCCTTATGAATGGTGTACCTTACGAAATCTTTACAGGTCTGTTGGACGAGGATACAAGGAATATTCCTAAATCGGTTACTATGGGCTTTATCGTCAAGGAAAAAGACGATTCCGGCAACTCCAGATATGATTTCCAATATATTGACCGTTACGGATACAGGAATACTGTAGGAGGAATCTCGCATATGTTCAACAAGGAGTACTGGAATTATGCGAAACTGATTTCCGGCGTGTTGAGGAATGGTATGCCTATCGTAGATATAGTAAATCTTGTTAACGGACTGCAACTGGACAGTGAGGCTATCAACACATGGAAGAACGGTGTTGAGAGAACACTAAAGAGGTATATTCCTGATGGTACAAAAGATGACACCGGCAAAAAGTGTGATAAGTGCGGATCTTCCGAACTTGTCTATCAGGAAGGATGTCTCAGTTGTATGAACTGCGGATTTTCAAAGTGTGGGTAATGATTGTTTATCCCCGTGCAAAGATAAATATCGGTCTTAAGGTTATTGGTAAACGTCCTGACGGTTACCATGACCTTGAGACTTTTTTCTTTCCCGTAGGGATGACAGATATACTTGAAGTTGTAGAGGCAGAGGAGACAACACTCTCCGTTTATGGCAATGAATTGGATTGCAGGATGGAGGACAACCTGTGTTTCAAGGCATATAATCTTCTAAAAAAGGATTTTGACTTACCTCCTGTAGAGATACATTTGCTAAAAAGAATTCCTTCGGGAGCCGGGCTTGGAGGAGGATCATCCGACGCATCAAATATGCTTATAGCGGTAAATAAGCTCTTTAATCTTGAGTTAAACAAGACGGAACTTTGTGTATATGCTTCACAATTAGGCAGTGACTGCCCTTTTTTTATTCATGCCTCGTCTCTGGATGTCCAAAATGGTGAGGGAATGTATGGTGAGGGGAAGGGTGAAATTTTAACCACGATGATTATACCGGATTTAGCAGGGATAAGGGTCGAGGTGGAGGTGCCTGATATCTTTGTCTCAACAGCCGAGGCATATTCAGGTGTAAAACCTCAAAAAGGTTCTGAAATGCTTAAAGAGACACTATGCAGACCGCTCGATGAGTGGAAGAGTTGTGTCAAGAATGATTTTGAAGATCACATATTTAAGAAACATCCTTTATTGGCTGTAAAGAAACAGGAGTTTTACAAAAAAGGGGCAATCTATGCTTCGATGTCAGGCAGCGGTTCTGCCCTTTACGGTCTCTTCAGGGACTGAAAAAATCAGGTTGTATAAAAAACGAAGGGCGACTCCCTGCTACAGAAATCAGCCCTTACTAGTGTACTAAAACCTAAACCTACACATATAAGATGCATTGGCAGGCTATTATGTTGCATTAAAAATCAAATTTTTTCATTTTTTTAAGAAAAATCAGAGGAAGTCTGGCTGCAAAGAACCCTATTATTCCAACTCCGGCTATTGTTAACAAGACATCTTTCCATTTAACAACTACAGGGTAAGCATCTATAATAAAGTTACCCGGCATTTTAACAAATCCGAATCTCTGCTGTAACAGACATATAGTTAAGCCGGTAATTACACCTGCAATAATTCCCAGAAACGATATCATCCACCCCTCAAGAAGAAATATATTTTTTATATCGCTCTCTTTGGCACCCAGATGTGTCAGAATCTGAGAGTCATCTTTCTTCTCCATTATCAACATTGACAGAGAGCCGAACAAGTTGCAGGAGATTATTATAATTACAAAAAGCAATATAAGATATATTGAGAGTTTTTCAGACCCCATCATTTTGTACAGAGTCTCGTTTTGTTCATATCTGTTCTTTATTGTGAAATCTTTCCCCAATAATCTGGAAAACTCTGTTTGCAGCCTGTCTGTATTGACACCTGCTTTCAGATAAAGTTCCACTGATGTTACATCACCGTCATAATATTCAGTAAGATTCCTTGCAACATCAATCGGGATATAGATATATCGCTCGTCATAACCCTTCTCTAACGCAAATATACCGGCAGGGAAGAGTGTTTCGACATTAAGTGAAGCCATTGGGTTAATAAAAGAGACGGGTCTGAACCTTGATGGAAAATATAGATCAAGACCACTCAGAAAATGGACTTTCAATCCAAGTTTCTGGGCTATTCCACGGCCAATTATTGCCTGAGCCACCTCTCCGTGGTAAATCGAGAAGTCCCCTTCAACCAAATACTTCCCTAAAGTCGATATTCTCATGAAAACAGAGTCCACACCTTTTATAGTGGCGACAGACTCCTCTTCTCCATATTTCACGAAAACATTCTCTTCAACAATCTCGCAGAAGTCAGCTACGCTGCCCGAACTACGTATTTTGTCAAATGCGGTTGAATGTGGGATGAAGCTTTTACCTTTGGCAGGGACAATCAGAAGATCACACTCGTGGGTGCTGTACAGAGACCTTATAAGTCCATCGAATCCATTGTATACAGATAGTATGACAATGAGAGCCATCGTCCCCAACATAATCCCTGCAGCACTGATGAGGGAGATTATATTGATAACGTTATGCGACTTTTTTGCAAAAAGGTAGCGCCCGGCTATGAAAAACGGAAGATTCAACTATCTGTTATTTATTTCTTCAGGAGCTCGTCAATTCTCTCAACATAATCGAGAGAGTCATCTACATAATAGAGCAGTTCTGGAACAATCCTCAACTGTTTTGAGATTCTCTTTCCAAGCTCACCGCGGATGTATCTGGATGCTGCATTCACAAGTTTCAATACATCCTGGGCTTTAGCAGAAGGGAAAATGCTTAGATACACTTTTGCCAGAGCCAGATCAGGGCTAACCTTTACTGAGGTCACGGTAACCATAGCCCCGCCAAATGATGCCATACCCTTCCCCTGGATAATTTCAGCCAGATCTCTTTGAATCTGTTTGCCGACTTTCTGTTGTCGCGTACTCTCTCCTTCCATGGTTATAGCAGTTTAATTATAAAGTAATTCTTCTTACCCTTCTGGACCAGAATATATTTATTGTTGAGCAGGCCGTTCTCTGTTACAAGAGCCTCTGCAGAGACACATTTCTCTTTATTTATTGCGACGCCGCCGGCTGCTATCATCTTACGGCACTCTCCCTTTGACGGGAATATCTGACATTTTACCGAAAGCAGATCAATGGTATTTGACGGAAGGTCTTCTCTTGAAATTTCAAATTGAGGCACACCTTCAAATACTGAAAGAAAAGTCTGTTCATCAATGGCTCTTAGCTTTTCTGATGTGGACTGTCCGAACAGTATCTGTGATGCATCGACAGCCTTCTCATACTCTTCCGGTCCATGTACCATTACGGTTACCTCTTTAGCCAGAAGCTTCTGGAGCTCTCTAAGGTGCGGGGCTTCAAGATGGCCGGCTATGGCGTTTTCAATCTCCTCCTTAGGCAGCATGGTAAAAATTTTGATATATTTTTGTGCGTCTTCATCGCTTACATTCAGCCAGAACTGATAAAATGTGTATGGTGAGGTGTATTTAGAATCCAGCCATATATTCCCCTTTTCTGTTTTACCGAATTTTCCTCCGTCTGCTTTTGTAATCAACGGACAGGTAAGAGCAAAGGCATCTCCTCCCTCTTTCCTTCTTATTAGTTCAGTTCCTGTGGTAATATTGCCCCACTGGTCGCTTCCACCCATTTGTAACTTACATCCGTAATTCTGGTATAAAAAGAGAAAGTCATATCCCTGAACCAATTGATAGGTGAATTCAGTAAATGACATTCCTTCACGTTCGTCTCCCGAAATCCTTTTTTTGACAGAATCCTTGCTCATCATATAATTTACAGTGATGTGCTTGCCGATGTCCCTTATGAAGTGAAGGAATGTGTAATCCTTCATCCAGTCATAATTATTGACAAGTATTGCAGCATTCGGTGCATCAGAGTCAAAGTCAAGAAACTTGGAGAGCTGCTGTCTTATAGCATTCTGATTGTGCCTTAATGTCTGCTCATCCAGAAGATTCCTTTCGGCAGATTTCATGGAGGGATCCCCGATCATGCCGGTTGCTCCCCCGACAAGTGCAATAGGTTTATGTCCGCATGACTGAAGATGGCGGAGCATCATAATACTTACCAGGTGACCTATATGTAGCGAGTCTGCTGTCGGGTCAATTCCAACGTAAGCAGAGGTAAGTTCTTTCTGTAATTGTTCTTCAGTACCCGGCATCATATTGTGGATCATTCCCCGCCAGGTAAGTTCTTGGACAAAATTGTTCATCGTTGTCTTTATATCGTGATATTTTGACAAAAATAGGGTTTTTTCTTTACTTTTGCCTTATGAAAACAACATTAAGACAAATAGCTATCCTGTTTATTGTTACAGGATCCGTTCTTTGTACAAGTGTACAGCAGAACTATGCCCAGAATACATGTGACACTTTAAAGGAGACCATCTCTTCTCTGCCCGGTGTAAGCAAGGTTGAGCGACTCAAATCAGAAGCTTTCAAGGATAAGTATGTACTTTTCGTGGAACAGCCGCTCGATCACAAGAATCCTGCTGCCGGAACTTTCAAGCAAAGAGTCTTTGTGATGAATGTGGGCATGGACAGGCCAACAGTGATTGTCACAGAGGGATATGGTGCAGCTTATGCTTCAATGCCCCGCTATCGTGAGGAGCTATCAAGAATCCTTGATGCAAATCTGATTTTCGTAGAGCATCGCTATTTTCTTGAGTCTACACCAAAGCCTCTTGACTGGAAATATCTTACAGCAGAGAATTCAGCCTACGATCTTCACAGGATTACAGAACTTTTCAAAACAATATACAAGAAAAAATGGATTGCCACCGGTATAAGTAAAGGCGGACAAACAGCCTTGATATACAGAGCTTTCTTTCCCGATGACGTAGATATAACCGTTCCTTATGTTGCTCCGCTATGCAAAAGCCGCGAGGATGGCCGTCATGAACCTTTCATCAGCAGCTTTGCCGGGACAAAGGAACAGAGGGCTGCCGTACTGGATTTCCAGAAGAGGATTCTTGAAAAAAGAGTGACACTTCAGCCGAAGTTCGACTCATTGTGCATCGCAAATAAATATAAGTTCAATTTACCTCTGGAGAATATATATGACTATACCGTTCTCGAATTTTCATTCTCTTTCTGGCAATGGGGAAGTCCTGTAAGCGGAATACCCGGAAAGGATGCCTCTGATGACCAGTTATTCAGGTATTGGATAAGAATGTGTTCTCCCGATTACTTTGTGAATAACAGCCCTACGGCCTCTTTCTTTGTGCAGGCAGCCAGGGAACTAGGTTACTATGGTTATGATACCAAGCCTTTTAAAGGACTCCTGACCATAAAAAACACCAAGGGTTATTTGACAAATTTGTTTTTGCCCGAGGGCTCAGAGTTTAAGTTTGATAAATCTCTATACAAGAAGTTGAAAAAATTCGTAGCAACCACAGATAAGAAGATGCTTTTTATTTACGGGGAGTTTGATCCATGGAGTTCCGTAAAAGTTGATGAACCAAAAAATGATAACGTTGTTGTAATGGTGCAACCAGGGGGAAGCCACAGGGCCCGAATAAGCAATATGCCTGATAGCCTTCAAAATAAAGCTATAGAGATTATCAAAGGCTGGCTTTCCGAATAAACGTATTATATGATTGATTTCAGACAGCTGACTGTCTCAGACAAGAAATGGATTGATGAATTGCTCCGATATGCGGATTACAGAGGAGCAGAGTATTGTTTTACCAGCCTTTTTATATGGGATGAGGCTTTCTTTTCAAGATGCGCAAGATATAAGGATTTTCTTGTGCTTATATCCGGAAAGGGGGATGATACCCGCTATCTTTACCCCGCAGGAAGGGGTGATAAAAAGGAGGTTATTGAGGCTTTAATGGCCGATGCTTCCGAGAGAGGGGTTCCTTTTGTGTTAATTGGGCTTACCGGACAAACAAAAGCTGAACTGGAGGAGATATTTCCTCAGAAATTCAGCTTCAAACCGGTCAGGAATAGTTTTGACTATATATATGAAAGCGAAAAACTAATTTCTCTGTCAGGGAAAAAGCTTCAACCAAAGAGGAATCATATCAACCATTTTATCTCTGCACCAGGATGGACTTATGAAGAGATTACTCCTGCCAGTTTGAGCGAGGTGGTGGAGTTTACAAGGGAGTGGTGTAAGGATATCGACTGTGGAAAAGATCAGTCTCTATGTCTTGAATCTGCTGCAGTTTTCAAATGTCTTTCAAATTATAACGATCTTAATCTTAAAGGGGGGATTTTGAAAGTTGATGGTAAGATTGTAGCCTATACTATAGGGGAACCTATAAATTCCGATACTTTTATAGTACATGTCGAAAAAGCCTTTGCCTCGGTAAGAGGTGCTTATCCGATGATAAACAAAGAGTTTGTAACAAGAGAGGCAGCGGGATTCAAATATGTTAACAGAGAAGATGATGCAGGTGACGAAGGTCTTAGAAATGCTAAAGAATCTTATATTCCTGCATTCATGTTGGAAAAGTATGCTGCGTTTGTAATATAAAATTATATATATTTGCACCATAAACCATTAGTTTAGAGAATTGGAACCTCCCAGTAGCAATCTGACAGATGATTATTTCTCCTTGGGGATTTTGTTGATCCTCATCCTCTTCTCTTATTCCCTGCTCAAAGGAATTGAAGTTGCATTGCTAAATTCCAGCAATAACACAAAAGAGCGGGAGTCGTACCAATGTACAATAATGCAAAGTGCGCTTCTATTAATGCTATCGGCCTTAATCACTGTTATTGCCATCCTTAATCTCTTGACAGGTGATAGTATAAGTCAGTTTCTGTCATTAGTCCTCTCCTTTGTAATTACAATAGTTCTTCTGACCACAAGTGGTTATACGCTTTATAAAAAAGCATCATCAGGCGATGGCGCTATTTTTTTAAAGAAATACAGATGGTTTGTTGCCGTCATAATATGGCTCGGGAGACCTTTAAATAATCTTTTGGAACATATTATGAACAGATTTGAGAAGGCTGCCGATGAAATGACAGCCCAATCAATAGAAGAGATACCGGAAGCCGATGAGAAGCAGCTTATCAAGGGGATAGTAGGATTACAAAGTAAAAGTGTAAACGAGATTATGACTCCAAGGATAAATATTGCTTCTTTGGATATAATTATGAGTTCAGGTGAGGTTATAGAGAAGGCTATTGAATGCGGGTTCTCAAGATTGCCTGTTTATGATGCAAGTCCGGACAAGGTTGTCGGATTCCTTTATGTAAAGGATCTTGTAAGCCATCTGAGAGATAAGGAGTATGATTTTAACTGGCGTAAGTACATTAGAAAATCATATTTTGTACCGGGAAGCAAGAAGATTGACGATCTTCTGGAGGAATTCCGCCAAAAAAGGATGCACCTTGCTGTGGTTGCAGATGAATACGGAGGAACAGAGGGAATAGTCACACTGGAAGATATACTTGAAGAGATTGTCGGTGAGATTTCAGATGAGTCGGATGTTTTTTAAACTAAATTTTATAAATAGTTATGGCACTTTTTTTTAACAGAGAACTTGACAATGGAGCTGTAATATCAGTGTGGGAGATTGTTGAAAATGAAGAAGAGCTTCTTTCACTAAGCTCTGTGCCAAGTGATGAACTTGAAGAACTATCGCTTATCAAAAGTGTAGACCGACGGAGGGAAAAACTGGCAGTCAGGGCTCTCCTCAATCAGCTTTTCGGAGAGAAGGTGTATCTGGGCCATCACGACAATGGAAGACCGTTTCTTCAAAACAGCCTTACCGAAATAAGTATTTCACATACAAAAAGGTTTGTTGCAATTATAACTCATGAAGAGGAGAGCGTTGGAATAGACATAGAATCTCTCGGCAGAAACTTTGCCGCCGTCGAGAAAAAGGCTCTTTCTCAGGATGAAATTGAGGATCTTAGCGAGAAGAACAGAGATCTTCATCTTGCAATATATTGGAGTGCAAAAGAGGCCATCTATAAAAGAATGTCACTCTCTGACGTGGATTTTTCAAGTCAGATTGAGATAAAAAAATTCACACCACGTGACAATGGGGAGATAGAAGCCGTTTTTACCATGCCGGATGGTGAAGAGATTGAGTTTGAAATGGAGTACACCATCTTTGAAGACCATGTTATGGTCTGGATGGTTGGATAACAGCTTATTTCAATAATTGGGCCGAGTGGGCTTTTGTATCCACCTTTTCAATAATATCTTCAATAACACCTTTTTCGTCGATTACAAATGTTTTACGGAGAATACCGTCAAATTCCCGTCCCATAAACTTTTTTCTACCCCATGCACCATAATCCTTTATGATTGTTGTCTCTGTGTCCGAGATTAAAGGAAAAGGAAGTCCGAATTTTTCAATGAACCCCTTGTGGGATTTACCGGAATCCTTGCTTACCCCCAGTATCTTATAACCGGCTGATTCAAACCTGTTGTAATTGTCCCTCAGGTCGCAAGCCTCTGCTGTACAACCCGGCGTGTTATCCTTCGGGTAGAAATAGAGTACAAGTTTCTTTCCTTTGTAATCACTAAGATTTATAATATTTCCGTCTTGATCCTTACCGGTAAAATCCGGTGCCTTATCTCCTGGTTTTAACATGATTTCTAATTTTTAGATAAAACAATGCAGCCACAGAGATTGTTCACCTGATGTGCCTGCTTTTGTAGGATTTAAGAAAACCCGGCTTGCTGTATATGAATTTTGGCGATTAGAGTAAAAATAGTGTTAAGATTTATTGCCGAAATATACAAGCCGGGTGGGGTTAATTAAGCTGATTTCTTGCCGGAAACGTAGGTCGGGTTTGATTTCTCTTTATTCGGATCAGTTTCCCAATAATCTTTATTTAATTTCTCTCTCTCCTTTTTTATCCATTTATTATATTGTTCCGGAGTAAGGATTTTCTTGAATTTATTGGCTTTAATTTCCAAAGTCTCCACACTCTCTCTATATGGGACAGGCGGTGGATTCTGACTCTTTTCCATTGCCGGTTTTCCGTCTTTCGGACCTCTCATACGGCCTCCTCCCATCGGGCCGCCACCCATGGGGCCTCCCATTGGTCCGCCATCCATCGGCCCCTGCATACCCATATCTTCACCCCTCATACCATCATCGGAAGGCATTCTTTGCTTTTCCGAATTTTCTGAGGCCTGTTTCTTAATAAGTTGCAAATTGATTTTATATATCTTTTTATATTGGATATCTGTAAGTCCGAGATCTCTTTTCATCTCGTCAGTCATCATTCTGGCAATCTGTTCGTCAGAAGGTCTTTCGGGCATGGCTGTTTTTTTAGGCGAGTTATTGCCATTCTGTGCAAAGGTACAGGTAGTTATTAATGCGGCAGCCAGAAAACATGTAATTCTAGGTAATAGCTTCATTATTTCAGATTTTTAATTTATGATTACTAGTGATGCGTTAAGCGACGCATCTGCGCTTGTAACTTATTAATATCATATAATTTATATCAGTTCTTTGACAACTTCGATTTGAAATGAGTTCGTAATTTCGCGGGCTAAACCCCGCTGAT
>Ga0265297_10001702_pt1 | contig 49452 bp, 74 predicted proteins | sample Munlanlwell13791_FD_192502 | JGI IMG/M metagenome (GOLD analysis project Ga0265297, IMG submission 192502) | Leachate microbial communities from a municipal landfill in Southern Ontario, Canada - Leachate well 137-91 | ecosystem: Engineered > Solid waste > Landfill > Unclassified | place...
CCATTTTGATTCCTCACAACAAATAGTTGCTATTACATTCAAATAATCAAATTCTACAATACCATAACATTTTTCTAAAATAGTGTCTTTTTTTTTCCCTTCTTTTGCAAGTTCACCAAGTCCTTTAGTTGTTCCCCATCGTCTTATTACTGATGCTTTTGAAAGTTTACAATCGCTTCCTAGTCTTTCCCATATTCCAATAGCAACCCATCCCCTTTGAAGTATAACAATTTTAATATCACCAGTTATTTGTTTCTCAATAGGTTTTTCAGAATAATAGACCTTACCATTAATCGTTATCTGGTCAATGTTTTGTTCCATAATACACTCCTTATTTTATTAAAATCTTCTGGATATACATAAACAAAGTATAGATTATCGTGCCTATCCTGGCTTCTACAATCTGTATGATAGCAAATAATAACAGGATATTTTACTGGTTTTTCTATATAATCAAAGCTTGTATATAAATCTGATAAATCTTTGTAATTATAAAATTGTTCCTTTAAATCAGATTCATTGTTTAATAAAAGTTTAGTAATTGATTGGCAATCCATAATCAACTCCTTTGTTTTTTTGATTCTATTTTCTTACCGCAATATGAAAATTTTTTGCTTTAGAGATTGCCATATTTGCATCATCAATTCGACTTTTAATATCAAAATGTATAGATTTAATAATATTGTTTTGCCATAATGTTACTATAAAATCCCTTAAATTTTCTAATTGCTCTAACATATCTTTGTTTATTGTTTCTCCAATAATATCTTCATTATCCATTTTATTCTCCTTTTATTTTTTGGATTAATAAATCGGGATTTTCGTAAATATTACCGACAACTACAACATTGTGATTATAACGTATGTTTCTATCGAATTTTATTCTTATCCTGCCTTTCATTAAGACATATCCCATATAACCAGACCATTCAACCCATTCAACTTTAAGAAAAATTATTTTTCTTTTCTCGTTTTCTATTTCAGTTCCTTTTTCATATTGAACAATATCTCCTTCAAAAATCTCTTTACCATTTTTATCTTTTAATCCAATATATTGACCTTCTGTTCCTTTCAAACAAGTAGAATATAAATCGTTATTCCTATTTTCTTTTATTCTTGGTGTATCACCCTCATAAAATAAATCACCGTAAACCCATACACAATTACTCATATCATCTTTTAAAGCTCTAAATTTAATTTCTCTCATTTTATTCTCCTTCTGCTTTTTTAATTCTATTTTCTTACCGCCTCAAAATACTTACATTTATATATAGGCATTATAAATGCTGATTTAGCGCATCTTTTTGAATAACTACTAAGATTATTAAATATACACTCATGGCATATTTGTTCCCCATCAGTTCTTTGCCAATATTTATTGTCGCAAATAATTAATATTTTACTCATTTATCCTCCAGTGTATACTTTATTATACAGGGCGTATATATCGTGTTGTACGCAAGTTTCGGACTAGCTTTTTATTTCTTCTTTTTGTATTCATTATAATAATTATCGCAACATTTAAAGCATATTGATTTTGCGCCAAAGTTAAATTCTTTATCGTGAATACATTTGTTGCAATTTACAAAATTAACTTTAAACTTTTTAATCTGTAATTTAATCCATTTTATCATACTTCATCTCCTTTATTTTTATTTACTTCCGTCCGAAACCAGCGTACAACAACTGCTATACGTCATACCACGGGTGAGAATCGGCTCACTAGGGTTCGCCTTTACGGGTTCCGAGTACGAACGTATAGCTGGTATAGATAGACGAAATGGCAAACGCTTATTGTTAATTTATGTTTCTAGAAAGAGCAGTTATTAATTTATCATACCAATCATATTTCATAAATAGCATAGGTATAAAAAATATTATCATAAATATTAATCTCGTTAAATCATGAATTATTGATAATACTATCATTAATAAATTAAAAACCATCGCCATAAATTTATCTTTCATATATCCTCCTTATTATACCTACTGTTTGCCACTTCGCCTATCACGGTATAAATAAAATGCCACGGGTGAGAAGCGATTCGCTAAGGCTCATCTTTATGGGTTCCGAGCACTTTACTTATACCTGTCTGTTGTACGAAATGGCTGACTAGCTTGTTTTAACAATTTTAAGCTTATAGTCTTTCAAAAATAATAAAATTCCATCTGCCAAATTATCACATTGCTCGGTTGTAAATTTCCCGGTTGAAAACAACGCTTCCTGAATTGGTTCTCTTGCCGTTTCATCGTCAGCCACTTCGCACAACAACGGATAGACGCTGCGCTCTGCGGAGCTTGGTGCTTCGTACACATTTTGCGGCTGATTTAACACCCATTTACAACTTCCAATTAAATAACATTCTCCGTTTTCATAGTGTTGACATTCGCTATTAAATTTTTCAGTAATCAAATTTTTTGGTCGATTGCATTTACTCATACAATTTTCTCCTTCTTAAACACGCAAAACGTCGTCTATCCTGTTCTGTTGTACGCAATTTGAAAAATTACCATTGTTCTGCACTAAGTTCTATACAATCACCATCAGGTTCTCTGTCTAATGGAATTATATTATAAACACAACTATTAGTACCGTTGTGATTATCAATCCATACAGTAAATTCTTCGCCTTCCGAATTTTTTTCAGGTAAATCTTTAATAAATTCTTTTAACTCTCTAATTGTTAATCCATTAGGAAAATTAGTTTGATTAAACATTCCCAAACATAAACGCTTTCATAAACGTTTCCTCCTTATACTTAAAACTTGTGCTATTCCAGCGTACAACACTTGCTAATTATCATATTTGTTTAGATAATTATATTTATCTACGCTATAATTAGCAATATGTACTATGCCTTTTTTAACCAGTTCTATTGGTTCATCTAAAGAGTTTATAGGATTATCCCCAAATATACTACATTCTAAACGCTTCTTTTCGTATTGATTATTAACAGGTTTATATTCACCATTTCCAACATACGCAAATCTAATGAGTATATTTTTTCCTTTTTGTTTGCGTATATTGTTTATGTAATCTAATTCTTCATCCTGAAGATATTTAGTCAGAAAATACGTATCTTCCGGGGTTGAAGGAGTATAAACTCCGGACAAAAATAAAAAGTATTTATCAAAATCTGGTGTTCTTTTACCATTCATACCGTAACCTGCCTTTGATTATTAAATAATAATTTTGGTAATACTTTGTCAACATAGGTATTGTTGTTTAATGAACGATACCCGGCTAACAAACCAACAGAAGGAACATGTTTATTATCTTTCTTAAGTCTTAAGAATCTTGAATAGTTTCGTTTAAATTCAAACCACATTTTGCTGTCATTTTTTTCTTTGTCCATGTCCATTCCTTCGCAAAAGGTTTGTATTCCGCCAATAGCTTTAATAGTCTCGGTAATAAGCTGATCATCAAAGCAAGCGTCTTCATAAAAACCTATCTCTTGCCAATATCTTTTAGCTGTTTCGTAAGCGGCATCAATTATAATATCTTCTTTACCTTCTATTTGCTCTATAATTAAATTGGGTTGCGGAAAATAAGAAGATGTTTTTAATACATTTTCTATAGCATTTAACACTGAATCTAAAGCATAATCTGACAATAATTTAAAATATAAATCAATAGTTCTAGTATTAGGCTCTTTCATTTTAAGATCATAACAATCTAACATAGCCTGAGTAAATGTTTTTCTGTCAGCTTCATTCATTTGGCGACTCCATATCTATAATATTATTTTGTTTTCTGTAAGCATCAACAATTTCTTGCGCCCTATCTGCGTTAGAAATATAAGTTTTGCTTATTTTGTTTTCTTCCTTAAACCAGATCATCATCATTTTTTGTTTCCAGTTTTTTATCTTAGTTCCTTGAGAATCATGCCAGTCAGCTATGTCGTAGTAGTTAAATGCCTTCTCTGCTATATCTTTTCTATATCCGTTATCTAAAAAGTAATTAATAACTTCTTCAATAGTCGGTTTAATAAATACATGTTTTGACTTATTATCTAACCTAACCTTACCTATACTATCCTTACCTAACCTAACCTCAGTATCCATTTTGGATACATTCTGGATACATTTTGTATCCAATTCATAACATCCATTGCCGTCAATAATTAGATTGTTTTTCTCTGCTATATATCTTGTATCGTGTTTTCTGTCATTTTGAATATAGTTGTTTTCGTTCCAATGTCGTATCACTATAACTCCAGACTCAAAAGGGATTATGTATTTCTTTGCGGATAAAATCTTTAAATCATCTTCTGAACATCCGGTAATCTTCATAATCATTTTTGGAGTAGATACAAATCCATCATCATCAGCTCTCATTCCCAATTCGTAATACAACAATCTGGAAGTCTGTGGCATTTCTAAAAAAATATCAGTTTCTATAATCTTTAATGAGAACATTCTTCTTTGAGCCAATTTAAACCACCTTAGTAAATGCTTTTTCAACAGTCCATTTATAACAATATATTCTTTGTGCCAGAGAATCGAACTCTGCACTAACTTACCACAAGTGCGGGGCATAAAAAAAGGTTTAGAGAATCTACCCGGCAGTTAAACCGCCCCGGATTTCTCCGGCTGGAAAATAAGTAGATTCTCTAAACCTGATTATCTTTATATTGTTTTCCAGTCAATAAAAGATACATAATCTTATATTACTTTTTCTTTATTGTCAAGTGTTTTTTCTATTTCTTCATCATAAATAAGATCGTCTTTATATTCTTCATCGTCTTTTTCTTCCAAGGCTTCGGGGCAACCCGGAAGATGATAACCATTACATAAACAAATTTCACAAAACATATTAACCCCTATAAACAATTTATATTTGCATATTTCGATTGTATTTTCTTACCGCAATATTGACAATATTCAAATTTTATTAATTTTCTTCTCCAGTTCTTTAATTGCTTGTTCGTATAAATTAACAAATTCTTTTACTTTTGAAGAATTAATTATTGTTTGAAATTTATTATACAATTCTCTTGCTTCCTCAAGTTTGCTTTTCTCTGGTAGGATATAGTTTTTTTCTTTCCAAAACTCTATTACTCTATCAACATAAATTCCATCAAAAACAGCTCTATTGTTAACCATCTCTCTTGCCTGCTTTTCTGTTATCTGGATTATTTCTTCTTTTGATTTACATTCACAAATTTTCCTATTATCTACAAATTCAAGACAATTTTTGCAAATATTTGGTTTGTAATTTTTTTGATTTCCGTCTATCGAAAAACATCCAGTGCATTGAGATGGATATATAGATTGAGACCCATTTCCAGTACAAGTATAACAATTATTCTCTTCTTTTGATTCATTCATCTCTTTTAAATAATTCTCTGCAGAATGTTCTTTTGATTCGTCATATTCACATTTACAATTTGAATTAATATTAATTATTCTTCCGCATTTACATTCAATTTCCATAATCAACTCCTATTTAATAAACACAAACATTTTTTGCGTATACAAGTTGCGTCAAATACAAAAGAATCCTCTGGAGAATTGTCGTCTTCATCAAATTCGTCATCTTCATAAAAGCCGGCTGGATTATTTTCTATAATATTTAAAATTTCTTTTATAATTTGTTTTTCTTTTTTATTCATAATTTAACTCCTTAATCTAAATGCCGATTCAAACTTTGTAAAGCACATAATTCTGCCTGTAAACAATCAATACTAACAATCAAACTTTTATAAAGCGTTTCTTCTTTTTCCATATTTAATTTTTCCTGCCAACAAATACCTTTTGCTATCTTCTCAATAATAGTTACTTGAGGGTTTAATATTTCAACATCGTCAATCTGATATGCTCGTCCATTTTTCAGACCAATAATAGTCTTAGCCAATTCTTTTTCATAGTTGGCTATTGATAATGATTTTTTTTCTCCATATTCTTTTAAACGTCCTCGGCGTTCCTGAAGGTTTTTAATTTTGTTTTGTATCTCATTGCTTATTTGTATTATATCCATATTATCTCCTTGCTAAAGTCTGATCTAATATCTTTTGGTACTCTAAATGCAAAGCAGTTCTAAATGCTTCCGATTCGGACACCGGGCGCATTTTCGCAATAGTCATAAAATCTTGCACCACTTTAAGCTCATTAATTTCTGACCCGTCCACAAAAACAGTTTTTGGATAGCGATTATTTCTTTTGTAATTCATTTAAAAACTCCTTAAATTTATTGTAATTTATTATATCACAAACAATATCGTCTGTCAATCCTAAAATTCTATTGTAATTATTCTTGCTTTGAAAATAAAGGGATATTTGTAATCAGGTCTTCCGACTGCAGCAGGATATAAAGTATTAAAATAAATAACCATAGATTCTATTACGTTAATAGCTGTAATATAATATATTGCCGAGCCTTCAAAAAGGCTATCAAATGTGGCAGAAACAAGCAAATTCCCAACACACGCTAAGGTAAAAACATAATCAAACTCTTTCGCATAAATCATACCAGCAACAATTTTGTTTTGTTCAACCATATAAAAACCTGGAGCAACTTTCATTTCAAGATTTACTTTAGTTGTATCATACACATCTAGTTTAACCAAATACACAGATTGCAAAAACAAGGCTAAAAATACCGCATTTGTCATAATCATAATTTTTCTCCTAAAAAAAATTAAAATAAAAACAGGCACACTCGAAAAGGAGAAAACGAGCGTGCCTTAAATTATTAATTCAATCCAAACAATTTATTAAAAAACTTTTCAATTTTATGTGTGTGTGCTTCGCATTCCAAAACAAACATTGTAATAAAAAAAAGTACAAAAATTAAAATAAACACTAATAAACTAATCATTTTCTACCTCCAATAAATCATTAATGTTAACGCCTGCTTGCCTGTCTTCAGGTGTCAGTCCACAATCGTTTAGATTTCCCTCAATTCCGGTAATGTCCCCAGAGATTCCGCTAATGTCCCCATAAAGATTTCCGGTAATGTTCCCAGAGATTCCGCTAATGTTCCCATAAAGATTTCCGCTAATGTTCCCAGAGATTCCGCTAATGTTCCCAGAGAGATTTCCGCTAATGTTCCCAGAGATTCCGCTAATGTTCCCAGAGAGATTTCCGCTAATGTTCCCATAAAGATTTTTGCTAATGTTCCCATAAAGATTTTTGACATGTCCAGTCAAAACATTTTTTCTTTTTGTTAGTTTCTTAATCATTTTATTCCTCCTTAATTTTATTCAAAAACAAAAATTCTTTGATTGACTTTTGTGTTTTTAACAAACCAATATTTAGAAACATAATCCCATTTGAACCCGTTTTTCTTAAGTTCGTCTTTTATAAAAAACGTACCCCTTCCATAAATTATTATTTCTTCTTTAGTTTCTTGTTTTTTTATATCTGCTGATAGTTTTATTTTAATACATTCTTCTTTTTTTATAGATCGTTGTAGTTTTGTTTCCGATTTAACCTGCTTTATAGTGTCAAATTCAATTGCCTTGCCCTGTGTAGCCTCGTTTAATTGTTTAAAATGTAATATGATCCGCCATATCGATATTTCTTGTTTCTGTCTCAAAAACTACGGTAAAACTTTTCATATTATTACTCCCTCAAAAACTTTGCTTTACAATAGCAAGTCTATTACCGGACATAAACCGACCAAATATGTAGCCATTAAGTTTTCCATTTTTGTCGGTCAATCTTACCATCACGCCTTTTTTGTCGGCGTGGATTTGTCTCCCGTCCGCCTTCATTGCGGCAAAAAACTCCCGTGCGTTCATTTCGTTTCCCATGTTGACACCTCTCATATATTTCTTTTTCTACATTACAATACCAAAACACGATTATTTTGGTATAACCCTTTTTACTCTTTGTGATTCCCATTTATTGTATCCAAAAATGATTTTACAATTAGCGCAATGCTTTTTGTGATCTTCTTTGGATTGGAATTTGCAAGTGTAACATCTTTTCGGTTCGTCCATATAATCACTCCTTTTCTTTATATTCATATCATATCACATACAATATCACGTGTCAAGTATGGAAACAGATTATTGTTATGTAATTCTATACGAGCAATGGAGAAAAAATATTTTAACACTTTTTATAAGGGTTATTATGTTAAGTACATATTCGAAGCGCATTCGCTTGTTTATATGCCTGTTTTGCTTGTTCATTAATGTCTTATTTTAATATATAGAAAATATCTATTCAAATACTTGACTTTTTCAAATTCCTTGTTATAATAACTTATACAGTGTATTGATAGTAAATTACTTATTCAGCTTAAACGCAAAGCAATTTCCTGAACAGTTCTCATTTTCAATCATTCCCATCTTATTATTTATCACTTTAATATATCAAGACTATTTATACTTCACTAAGATATCACACTAATATATCAAATCATATCAAATATACCAAGGGTTTTTATGTCTGCAAAGTATTCTCAAAACACATTATCAATAATGTATACATACATTACTTTATGTCTATGTTGTGTATAGATAGTGTAAAGTATGTGTATAGATAGTGTATAGGGGGTATGGCAAAACGTAGGTAGGCAGAGACTTACATATATAATTAAGAGTTCCCCATTCTCTCTAAAGAATAGTTAATAACCTTTAATGAGGTATAAAGAGATAGGTTAACCAAATAATTTAAGGTGGTTGTATGGAAATAAAAGAAGTAATAAGGGTATTGTACAGAACGTTAAGTGATAAGCAACAGAAGTTTTGGGATGTATATTTAGAGAAAGATATGGTTATGTCGGCTACGTCAAATATATTAGGAATAAGTCAGGTTGCAGGGAATAAATACAAGCATGTAAAAGCAATATCAATAATGGTTGATCTAGTAAAGAATCAGGATACAGATTTAAAAGAGTATAAGAAATTAATACCGACGCTGGAGTGGACGTTGGGGGAGTATACAAAGATGTACCAGTCAGTATTAGATAGGATAAATAGCTACGAGAGAGAGTTTAATACAAGCAAGGACACAAAGTATTTAGAGATTATAGATAAGTTAGAGAATAAACAACAGAACTTGCTGAAAGACATAAAAGATTATCAAAAGAAGTTTGGCGATAAGATAGACGAGGATGATTTAAAGTTAAAAGAAATGACTTTAGATGAGTTGATTAAAGATTTTAATAAGTATAAAGAAGAAGTTGGTAGAATGCTATTGGATTCCGAGTGGAAAGAAAAGGTGGCATAATGTCTATTGAAGACAAGCTAATAGAAGATAGTTTGGAATGGAAATTTTCCAGAATAAAAAGATTAACACGGGAAATTAAAGCAAGACAAAAATACTCTTATTACACTTATAAACCTTTAAGAATAAATTTAGAAGAGAATAAAAACAAGTATTTAGATTTTCATAGGTGTGGGAAAAAGATAAGAATACTTACTGGCTCCCCCCGTAGTGGTAAAACCACCATGGCAATACAAGATGTTTTATGGTTGACTCAGGGGGAGCATCCTTTTATAAACATGGAAGTTCCCAACATAGGGTGGGTTATAGTAAATAAAATGGATAAAGTATGGGAAGCTGGCGGCATGATGGATAAATTTAAAGACACGCTTCCTATGAACAAAGTAAAAGAAATTGTAGAGAATAAAAATAATAGAGAGTTTTTAATAGAATTTTTTAATGGAAGTAAAATATTATTTAAAAGTGAAGAACAGGGTATTGACGCATTTACTTCTAATAAAATTCACTGGGCGTTAAAAGACGAACGTATTTATAACCACGATATTCGTATTCAGTTAAGAAGTAGAATTTTAGATAAAGACGGATTGTTAATTTATACAATGGATAAAATCGAAGATGATGAATGGGTAGATGATCTCAAAGATAAAGATTATGTTTATATCCAGAGTTTTCAGATTAGAGACAATCCATTAATACCGGAAATTGAATTGAGTAGAATGGAAACTGAGTTTGATGAAATAGATAAAGAAAGAATTTTTTATGGACGATTTAAAGAACGTGGTTTGGTTTACAAGTTTCCTAAATCATTGTGGAATGAAAGTAACTATGTTGAAATTATTCCAAAACGGTACGATGTTATGCCGGATGGAGAATGGAGAGAAAACCAAAACGGATCATTAAGAGTTTATAAAGAATATGACGGTAAATTAAACTATGTTATGGCGTGGGATGTGGCTGAAGGAGTGGGAAAAAACAGCCACGCTATCCAAATTTTTGACGAGTTTGGAGAACAAGTTGCTGTGTGGCTTAATAATATAGTTAATTATAATTCTCTTGACGAGGCGGTTCTTATACCGTTAGGTATTAAATACAACAATGCTTTGGCAATAGGCGAACTTAGAAGTTATGGACACGCCGTAATGAAAGGAATGGTTGATAATAATTACCCCAATTTATTTGTTGACTTGATCAATAAAGAACTCAAACAAATAAAAAATAATAATTTAAGGTTTGGGGTTGTTACTGATGAAATCAATAAAGTAGAAATGGTAGAGCAAACTTTATTTGATTTGATTAACGGTAAATTATTATTGCACGATGAAAAGACTGTAAAACAATTAGAGCATTTTGTAATGGATGTAAAAGAAAAAAGCAGAACAAAGTCCGGGGTTACTTATCACGGAACACGCATTAAAGACGATGTTGAATTGAAGTTTAGCGATGACGACCTTGCAATGGCTTTATTTTTTGTTGATAGGGGATTAAATGCTTGGCAATATTTAACTGATATTGATAGGCGCAGGTTGGTTAAAGATAAAAAAATTGTTAAAACTATAGACGAATTTAAGGCAGACCAATACAAGACGAAAGATTTAGAAATAAAAAACAAAATAAAAGAATTAAGTGCTTTCAAAGTTTACGAAGATTCTAATGATGAATGGATAATGATGTAAGGAGTTTACATGATAACAAAACAAGTCTTTAAAGGCACGGTAGATAAATACGAAAACATCAAACAGGTAGATGTAACATTCCTTAAAAAACTAAAAGACTTAGCCGAAAAAGATTTTATAGAAAACATATCTCAGAATTGGAATAAATTAGAAGATTTTTATGCTGGCAAACAGTGGAATAGAATAGAACTAAAAAAAGGCACTTCTTACAATTCTCTTGGTCAATCTTACTATGATACCGCTAATACATATCAGGACTTAGGCGACTCAAAGCTTAAACCAAAACGAATACAGAATATTACAAAGTCTAATATTCAAACACTTGTTAGTAACTTTGCTCAAAAAGACCCTATGCCCGTAGCTAGGTCTCGTGGAAATTATAATTATGACAAAGAACTTAATCACAAAATTGACATTCTTTTAAATATTTTATTTAAAGAAGAAAATGATTTTAATGCAATGTATAAAGGAATTGTCGAACCAGAATTAGTTTATGGTCATTATTTTGTGCAAACTAAAATTGACGAAGATAAGGCAAAAACAGAATTGCCCATTAAATTTAGATATATAAACCCAAGGGATATTAGAGTTGATCCAGAAGCAACAACCATTGATGAGGCAGATTTTTTTATTCACATGTTTAAAATTAAATATTGGGAATTAAAAGAACTTACAGATTATCAATTTCAAAAAGAATTTAATAAAGACAAAGAGCCAGAAGATATGTTTATGTGTAACGTAGATATATTCTGGATAAGAACTAAGAATAATTTAAACCAAAACAAATGGGTTAATCTGTGGATATATGAAAACAAATGGTTAAAGTTAGTAGATGAAAAAAAACAACCTATGCCTTTTGTAGTATACGATGATTTGCCATTTGAAATATTTAGGGTTGGTGTCGGCGAAAGATGGTATGGTACCGGAAGTTTAGCTGTAGATATTATACCAATTAATATTGAGCGTAATAAAGCTTTATCAGAAATGGATTGGAACTGGATGATGTATTCTGAACCACCATTGTTAACTGATATGGACATAGAGGATGTTAAAAGAGGACAGAAGCCTGGCGGGGTGGTAACACAAAAAAGCCCCAATAAGAGATTATTACAGCCATTAAGTACTATGACTGGGTTTATTTCTTCCGGAGAATATGGAAATAGGCTAGCGATGTTAGACCAAGAGGTTGCAAAAGTTATTGGAAATGTCGGTGTGCTTGGAGGGGAGAATCCGACCGGGACGTATTCTGGGGCAAAACTTGACTTGCTTAGAAAGGGTGCGGAATTAAAACCAGCTATGATTGAAGAAGAAAACTTAAAAGCTATTTCAAGATTGGCAGAAAAAGCATTAAGATTATTAGCTTTATATTTAGACAGTAAGGGCGGTGGAATATCTTTGTTTGATGCTGAAAAAGGAAAGAAAGGTTCTTATACGGAAATAACAACAAGTGATATTCAACAGGCTATAATAAAAATAGATGTTCAGACTAAAGACGCAAACCTTATGACAAAAGAAGCTAAATTAAACATAATCAAAGACTTTATGCAGTACGGAAAGATACAAGAAAACATACCGTATTATATGCTTGTGGATTTTTATAACGAAAGTGTGTCCGGTTTATTCCCTGACATAATGAGAGAAAGACTTAAAAAAGATTGGGAATCCGGGAGTACTCCCCAACAACAACAAATGGCTTTGCAAGCAGGGCAAGCCGGGCAAAGTTCTGAAGAATTACCAATAGGACAGGCAGAAATACCAACAGAGGAAGCCCAAATGGATGAGGACGGAATGACTCCAGACGAAAAACAGCAAGAATTTATGAAACTTGTTGATGAATATCGGCAGACAATGGATGACGCTGGGGTTCCTCAAGACAAAATAGAAGAAATTATGCTAGAAGTTGTAGACAACGAACTTGCGCAAGGAACCGAATATGAAATTATTTTACAGACTTTAGAAGAAATGACTAATAAAACTATTCAGATTAATAACGAAAGATTAAGAAATAGAAAAAAATAATAAGGAGATTTTATGTCAGAAGAAAACGAAAACATTACTGATTTAATTAATGATTATTTACCTAAAGCACCGGAAGAAGAAATTGAACAAGAAGAAACTAATTATACAGATACCGAAGAAGAAACATTGACTCCAAAACAAATGGAAATGGCTCGATCACAGATTTTTCAGGAATATAAGAAAGCTCAAACGAAAGGTTTGGTTAAGGAATCAAAGCAAACGGCAGTGTCTATGAAAGACGAAATATCGGCAATAAAAGATGAGTTTGCAAAATTAAGAAGTGAAAACGAGTTTCTTAAAACCGAACTTACTGGTGTTAAAGGAATGGCTAAAAAACATGATGATATGATTATTACTAAAGATTATATGGATGAAGAGGATAAAATTGCTAAACATGAAAAATACGGAAAACTTTATGACAAACAAGCGATAAGAGACTCAGTTGTAAAGAAAGCTCGAAAAGAAAGAAGGTATTTTAGCCCTATAGAAGAACTTAAATTACAAAAGTTTGATGAAATATATGAAGAACTTTTAAAAAATAGAGAAATATTAAACAGACGAAATCAGTTCTTAAGCAAAAATCAAGGCATAAGTCAAAGTGCTTTAAAAGAAGATGAGTTTTCCAATGTGAAAACCATGAAAGAAGCACAAGATATTGCTAAGAGAAAGTTTGAAGAACAGTTTGGTCTGGGTTAATTAAATTATAATGGAGGTCAATTATGGGACAAAGTAATGCGTCAATGAAAACAGCCTTGGATATATTTTTCACGCCTTATGAAAAGTTAGATTTGTTGACTAAGGAACTCGTGAAAGAAGATTATATATTAACAGAACTTTTAAAACCAGCGGGGGAAAAAGGCGTCGCTAATTTAAACACATTCCCGAATAGGTCAGTGAAGATTCCGGTTAATGCGGAATATCCGGTTACTTATGACAACCGGAGAATGTTTGATATTGAGTTCGGCGACACAAAGCAGGGGCTTGGTTCAAAAAATTATCAACACGCTGAATTTACAGCAGTTGATAAAGGTTTCACAGTTCAGGTAACAGATGAAGATTTACAGTTGCTTGATTATAAAAACAGTGGAAAGTTTTCTAATTGGGTAGAACAGTATATGAATGGACTTATTCAGGGTTTTAAAGTTTCATTGCTTGATTCAGCTATTAATGGTGCTGGATCAACATCTACAAGAGCCGATGGTTTAACAAAACCTGATTTTGATGGATGGACTACTGCTATTGGTTCGGGAACTTATGGCTCTCTTACCACTGCAAGTTATTATGAATGGCAAAGCCAGTTATGGGATTGTACCACTTTAACCACTGTTCATGGTCATACGGTTGGGACAATATTTGCTACAATAGCGGCTTCTATTACAGCAACGGGTGGTAGGACTCCTTTCTTTGATGTTTTGAATAAGTCTTTACAGCAATGTAAGAGATACGCTCCAGTAGGAAAGAGAAGCAGATATGCTATTATAATGCACCCAGCGGTGTATGATTATTGCTTCCTTCCTTCTCTTGAAGCTCAAATGATTGCTAATGTAGGAAGCACGCAAGCTTATATGAAAAACAAAGAAGGAAACATGGTTAATCCTCAGCTTACAGGAATGAGCTATATGATTGATGGAACTCCCGTATATGCTGAAGCGGCTATGTTACCAAATGCAAGCATAGGTTCGGCTCCAAGTTATATTATGCCTGCTAATAGTATTTATATTATCAATCTTGATTTTATGCACCTTGAAGCAAACGACAAAAAAAACTTTGTGTTTGATGATTGGGAATATATCAAGAACGCTTATGGTGTAATGCAGAAGTCTATGACTACTACACTTATGTATTATCATTCAAACAGATATTGCATGGGTAAAATCACATTGCCAGCGGCTTTTACAACTCTTTGCACAGCGGCGTATGGAATATAACAACTGGGAATTAAACGAGGAGGTTTAATATGGGTTCAATGTTTATACCAAAATATGGCGATATAAGAAACGCTAATGATTATAGGTTGCAAAATACGATTTTTGCAGACCAAGGAAAACTTTATAAATATGTAAAGATTGCGGTAGGAACTTATGTCCGTAAATATACAGCATTGTATGTAAACGGTGAAGGCGAAGCGATTATCCCCGGACTGCCTTCAAATGGAATAATTAACGCAGTAGCAGAGTTTGATATTGACGCTATGGGCGAGGCTAAGTGGGCAAGAGTAATCTGGAACGGGGACGCTTATGTAGATGTTGTAGGCAAAGAAGTAAGTTGTGTGTATAATAACACAAAACTTATTCCAGTGTTTAACGCTCAAATGAGAAGCGTTAACGCCAATATAACTATTGGCGATATGACGGCTCAATATGGGGCTTTAACAAGTATAGTTGGGTTTGCTTGTGCTGCTGGAACGGTTGCAAATAATAACGCAAGGATTGTAGAAGTAGGCGATGTAATTTATGCTAATACTTCAACTCCTATTTATGGTGTAGTAACTTATTCCAATACAAGCGTTATGAATGTAATTTGTGTCGCTGGATTAGTAGCAATGACTAATGCAAGCGCACAGATAAAAGTAATAAACGCACCTGCGTCAGCTTTAAAGTCAAAAATAGCAACTTCATCGGCTAATTATGTTGAATACAAAGTTGCTGTTCCTGTTAATTCTATCAATGTTTCGTCCGCCGCTACGGTATTTACTTTAAACGCTGCTGTTGCCGGTATGTTAGTCAAAACTGGTGATAGAATTAAGTTTAGTGGCGTTGGCATGCCAGCTGGAGCCGATAGTTGCACTTTATATGTAACTGGTATTATTAATGCTACGGCATTTAATTGTAATGCCTCGACTGATGTTGAAACCACAGGGGCAATGGGAACTATATTTAATGTGTGTTCCAATTATTTCAAATGTACTGTAGGTAATTTTTAATTAATGCGGGGAGAAATCCCCGCTGTCTTTATAATTTTATTTTAGGAGTATTAGAATGGAAAATCAGAACACAACTGGGATAGAACAAAACATTCAACCTGTAGTAATTCAACAGGGTAGAGCGCCGTTACTTATCGGGACACCTGCGTATCATGGAATGATGCACTTAGATTGTTGCAAAACATTTATTGAATCGGCTGTTAATGGTGTTCAGTATATGATGTATGGAATCGGGAATGAATCACTTATCACAAGGGCAAGAAATACTATTTCAAGTTATTTCTATAACCACAAAGAATATTCTAAATTATTTTTTCTTGACGCTGATATTTATTGCAGGGGAACTGATGTATTGAAGCTATGGAATAATGAAAAGGATGTAATTGGAGCGGCGGTAAGACTTAAATCTGGACAAAACATAATGAACTTTAATGATCAGGCATTACCAGAATTTCAGAAATATTGGAAAGAGTTTGAAGTAAAGAAAGCAAATAAACTAAAAGAATTAGAAGCTATGAACTTAAATAAAGATTCTATAAATTCAGAAATGATATTATTTCAAAATGCACCAGAAAATCAATGGAAACCAATTATGGAAGGAACTTTAAGAAAAGCAAGTTGGCTTGGAACAGCAGCTATAATGTATTCAAGAAAAGCCATTGAATGTCTTGTGGATGTCGCAAAGAGCGAAGGAAGGGTTTATGACGGAAATTCTGTAATGCAAGGCGGGGATATAGGAAAAGAAACAGAATATTATTATGATATTTATAGAACGGGTTTATCGGATACGGCAAGAGCTAGATATTTAGAAACAACAGAATTGGTTAAACAAGGAAAGTTAAGTAAGCCGGAATGTGGAATATATCTATCAGAAGATTTTTGGGCTTGTCAAACTTTAGCTGACAATGGATTTGAAACGTGGGTTGATACATCTATTCAAACAGTACATAATGGTATGTTGGCATTTGATTCTTTTAAAGAGGGTGTTTAAATGAATGAGGTAATTTGCGTTTCAACTGGAGAGGCTAAAGATAAAATTGATTGCCGAAATGTTTTAAAAAAAAGTTTAGAAAGTTTTAATTTTGTTAAAGTGTGGGGAAGCAAAAATTTTGCTCAAGCTTGTTTTAAAGACAATGTTGAGGTGATAAAATGACCATAATGTCTAAGCCATGTAATATAGGAATATATAATTATTATCAAATATTTAATAGTCAAAACAAAATATTTGATTCTAATAGTTATTCGATAGGTAGCAATTTGGGTGATGGGTTTATTAAATTAAAAAAAATACTAAACGAAAATAATTTCCAGATTAATACTTTTGATGTTTCTCATCCCAGTTTGTGTAAGAAAATAATATTTATAGATTACCCATCTGGACTTGAAAGTTTTGTGCAACAGTTTTATAATTATGGTATAGAATTATATTTAATATTGTTTGAACCAGAAGTTGTAAAACCAGATAATTTTATACTCGGAAATCACACGCCTTTCAAAAAAGTTTTTACCTATAACGAAAACTTAATTAAATCAAACCCAGAAAAATATGTAAAGATTTATAATCCTAATAAAGTACCGGATAATATTGTTATTGGCAATAAAAGAGACAAACTATGTTGTATGATTAATGTTAATCATTCTATTCCTGATTATGTGAATGAATTATATTCTGAAAGAATAGAAGCTATTAAATACTTTGAAGATAACAAGTTAGAAGATTTTGATTTGTGGGGTATTGGGTGGAATTCGTTATCTTATAAAGGGCAAACTCAAGACAAAATAAAAACATTAAGTAATTATAAGTTTTCTTTTTGTTATGAAAATGTTCTAAATGATTTTGGGTATTTATCAGAAAAAATATTTGATAGTTTCTTTGCCGGGACAATACCAATATATTTAGGATATGACAAAGTCAAAGAAATGTTTGGTGATTGTGTTATAGTCCCAGAATATCCAGTAGATTATGACAAGCTGTATGCTCAGATTAAGAATATGTCGGATGAAGAGTATAACAAAAGAAGTAATGCTATAAAAAGATTTATTTTAAGCGATAAAATAACACCTTATAGAAGTGAAACTTTTGCAGAAACTATTATAAAAGGAATGGTTGAATGAGTGAATATTTTTAGAGAACATGTAAAAAAATTAATGGAAATATACCCAATGAAAACAGAGGAAGCTGAAACAATAATATTAGACAAATGGGAAGATGATTTTATTCAAACAGATGTATTAATAGAAAAAATTGATCTTAATTATAATAAAAAGAAATTAGTTAATTTTTTTATTCAAATAATAATTCCTGTTTTAAAAAAGAATAAAATAAAATCAATAAATAAAATAATATATAAACTATCTGAGCTTTGTTATAATTATAGTATTGATACTATATCACAAAACAAAGCAAAAGAACTTTTTATTAATTATTTAATTCCTAATGGAGGAAACCTGTGAAAGAGATAATGATTATTATGAGACCGGAAGAAGATAAGATGGAAGAAGATAAAAAAAAGAAAGTAAAAAAAATGATGCTGAAAAGAGATTTTATGCAATATCTTTCTAATAAAAAAGAGTTTGACGAATGGATGAAAACAAAAGGTAAAAAAAATGAAGAAGAAAGGTAAAGTAATTTTGTACATTAAAAATATTAAAGATAAAAAAGGAAAACATGTTAAGACAATTCTAAATTTTGTTGACGACGAAGCTATTATAAAAAATGTTATTTCTTCTTGTGCTATAGAAGGAATAATAATTGATCCAAAAGTATTGGAGGAATAAAATGGCAACTATAACACCAACAAATAATACTTATACATTAGACATATCAGATACTTCACAGCAAGCAAAAGGAGTGTATTTTTTAATAGATTATGATAGAACAACACCTTCTGGAACAGAAACAGGAATAGAAATATATCAATTGTATAATTTTCTTTCTGATTCAAATTTTAGATATAGAGATTATCTAGATGGAAATAATGTAAGACAAAAGTGTGTTGAAAAAGTTACCGATGCAACAAAAAGCTTTTTTGTAGGTGCTCCTATAATGTCAAGTTGTGATAAAATAAAATTAGAATTTCAATTTACAGGATATACAGCAGGAAATTATGGAACTGTAACAATAACGCATAAAGAAGAAACTAATGAAACACCTTAATAATTAGGAATAAAATATGGAAAGTTTTGATTTGTGGAAAAATAGAAGTTCAGATGCAAGTATAACAAAAGGTAATTTAACAGAAGCAACATCCAATGTGCTAACTATTACAGGTGGAACTAATGCAGTTATTGGTTCTGGATTAACAATACAAATTAAAGAAGCTAATACACAAGTTAATGGATATATAACAAATACTGCATTTTCATCTTTTGTTCCTCAGGCTTACGGTAGTATGAATCAACCTTCATTATTTTATGGTATTACTGGATTAGTCACTGGTTCAAATATGAGCCACGTAACGTTTGTTAATAATGCAACTGCAGACAGATTAAGTATAGACGCTGGTCATGCCGGAAGATACAGATGTTCTTTTACGGCATCTACTGGTAGTAATGCGGCGGCTTTTTATTATTTAGCTGTTTATTTAAATAATGTATTTTATGGAAGTGGTCTTGTTGCCACGTATGGTTCTGGAACAACTGTTGTTGGTAATTGTGGTAGTGATATAATAATTATGGAAGACAATGAATATATTGATTGTAGAATCAAATCAGAATCAGATGGTTCGGTTATATCAATTTATAATTTTAATATGACACTATCAAAAGTAGGAAGGTAACATATGACTGTTAATGAACTTATAAGAGATTTAAGGGTAAGATTAGACGACAATCCAGTCGGCGGTGTTCCGAATTATTTTACTGACGCAAATCTTCTTCAATATATAAACAACACAAGGAAGTATTTATCACGAGAACTTGGGTTGTATAAGCGGCAAGACTTTATTATGCCGGAGTTATATATAGACGAATACGATCTTCCGACAGACTTTCGGTCAATAGATAATATATTTGATGTCTATAATCAAGTTATTTATTCGCCTCTTAATCAGCCTAATACAGAAACAACTAAACAATATACAGGTGTTTCAACTTATGACAATCTGTTTTATATCAATGAAATAAGAAAGAAGCTAACCTTACTTGAGCCTTCGGATTACCCTGAGCTGGCTTATCTTGTCAAAAGTTTTTCAAGAAGCGGTAAAACAATAGTAATTGATGGTTCTAAATACGAAACTGGCGTGGGGACTATTGCTGTATCGGCGACAGGAAAGACGGTTACTTTATCGGGAGGACTTACTTCTCAATTACAGGTCGGATATGCTATAAAAGACGATACTGTCGCAACACATTCCGTAGTAACTTCAATAACAAACTTAACAGTGTTTGTTGTTGGGACAACATCGTTATCGACCGGAACTGGGGCGTGGACATATTCTAATAAATACAGTGACGTTAGTAAGTGGGCCAATGTTAAAGGTTACATTGAAATAAACGATACATCAGCGGGAGTAAAAGAATACGCTCGTGTAAGCAAAGTAGTTCAGACTGCCACAACTGATTATACTTTATATGTTTCCTCGTTTGACTTAAAAGGGGATTATAAGAATAATTTAAAGTGTTATGGCACGGTTGCGTTGACAAATACAAGCACAGGTATTGTTGGAACTGGTACGGTATTTAATACAGACTTAGCGGTTGGCGACAGAATACTTTATGACAATGCGACTATAGGACAAGTTTCCACAATAACAAACAATACTCATTTTTATATGAACACGGCCGTAACCACGGCGACTGCTACTAATATTATTTACGCCGAAAGTCGTCCGGTATTTGTGGATAATGACGAAGTAAAGTTTGTGCCTTATATTATGAATTACTCGTCATTAAGCAAGCCTTTAGTTCATCAATATGAAAGCGATGAAATGCCTTTAGATATGGAACAGTTAATACCCATTCATTCCGCTATTGAGGCTGAAATGAGACGGTCAAGACCGGATAAAGCCAATATGCACAGGCAAGAATACGCTCAGGAAATAGAGAAATTAGTTAGTATGCAGACCGCTAAAAAGAATGACTTGTATAATATGGGTTTGACTTATGAAGATTATCGAAATATAAGAAGGTAATATGGAACGAAGGGACGTAAATCTCAATTCTATACTGGGTATGGATTTACGAGACTTTAATATTGACCAGCAAAAAGCTAAAGAAATTATTAACCTTGTCAAAGATAAAGACGGCTGGCGTTTAAGAGACGGCAAATTAGATGTATTAACATTATCTTCTTATGAAGATATTAATGCTTTTATTTATCAAAAAGATAAAATTATAATGCAGATTGGAAGAAGGATATATGTTTATGCTATAAGCGGCGATTCTTTAGGTGATTTATTAGAACAATATGATGATTTTTTAGATTTTGATTTTAAAATGTGGAAAACAAATTATCCATCAGTGTTTTTTATAGTGGATACTACAAATAAAAAAAGTTATGTTTTAGAGTTTACAGACAAAGTAATGACGATGATAAACGATAGTGGGTTGTTAGACCCTTCAACAGAGCTTTTATTGAATGAATACGATACAAGAACAGGCGATTTAACATGGTGCGGGCTGGCAAGACATCAACCTTTTGATAGTTTGGTTCAAACAACTGTGTTTTCAGCAGGCGTAGGAGTTAATGTAAACATATCTTTATCAAGCGTTCAATGTATTACGGTAGCTTTCGGAACTTCTAGCCTATGTGCTGGATATTTAGTTAATGTTCAAGGACAAATCAGAACAGTAAATTCTATTGTAAACGGAACTATGTTTATAGTAAATTCTGCTTTTACATATACAAATACTTGTGCAACAATGAATATAGTTAAATGTTTGGGAACTGCTACAGCTTCAACAATATGGAACACTTCAATCAATAGATACTTAGTAAACTATGATATTCAAAATGAAGGGCTTGCTACAGAATGGAATGCTGTAACTTTATTAAAACAAACAAATTATTCTACAAAACAATCAAGATATGTTTTAATATGTGGATTACAAAGCGATACACATGTTTATATATTTGACTTTGAAGATTTTACACCTTATAGATGGACAACACATTTGAAACTTGCAGGAACTAATGTATTTAAAATAGACGGTACCGGAACGTACAATGATAAAGCTAGATTTATGGATGTGTTGGCTGGTGATACCACAGTAGGTAGCACAGAAACAGGATACGAATTTAAAAATTGGGAAACAATAAACACAGGATTGTTAAATTTGAATGCTGTTAATGGAATAAAAACAATATGGTATAATTCAGCAACAAATATATATTGTATAACAGGAGATTATGTAAATAAATATAATGGAGTATCTTGGATAGATATTACAGGAACTGGAAATTTTCTTTCTCAGTATAAAGGCGCTTTATACTATGTAAATGACAATCAGATTTATTGTACTAAGAGAGAAACTTTTCCTGCTGATCATACGTTATGGAAATATAACGGAAATTCTTTTTCGGCAGTAACAGGAACAGCAAATTTAAAATCAGTAGGAGGAACTGCTTGCCGTTATGTTTCTAATAGTGAAATTTATGTTGGAACAATATCTTCTGGAATATATAAATATAATGGGACAACGTTTTCTTCTATGGCAAGTTCTCCAACAGGTCAAATTCAAACAATAGGATTTGTAAATTCTACTTATATGATAGTTGCGTCATATAATTCTGGTGTGCATAAATATAATGGGTCTTGGACAAATATAAGCACAGGATTAACAGGACAATTAATTCAAGATGTACATTGGAACTCTCCTACTAATATGTATTGTACAGATTATGGAACTGGTACAGCAAAATTTAATGGTACTTCTTGGTCTTATATTAATAGTGGTTTGACAGATTTGAATGTTAGACGTTTAAAATATATTTCTGATTCTGAAATATATGTAGCAACAAATTCTGGAATGTTTAAATATAACGGTTCTTCTTGGTCTCTAATGAACACTGGAGCTGAATATGATATAACAGATTTTGACCGTGTGTCTGGAACAGAAATGTATTTATCTACAGCACATAATGGAATATATAAACAAATTAACCAAACTTTATACGATGAATTCACAACAGCTACATTTGATGCTTTTATACCAAATGATGACGCTGTTGCCAAACTTAATTATAACGGAACTGTGTTAGCGTACACTGTGGCAAATGTTAATCTTGGTGCAAAATCAGTACAGTCAATAAAAATAATAGATTCTTCTTGGTCAAACGATGCTACTAGAATAGTTTATGGTGTGTGTTATACTAATTTAAACACTGTTGATACTTATGTTTTGGCTTCTGGTGGTTCTGGAACTTTTAGGGAAACGGTGGTGGTTGCATCGCAGGCCGCTTCATCTGGAACTTTAGCAAATGCTTTTACATACACACAATTTATAGGAATGGCTCTTGCTGAAAATAAATATTACGAATTAACTACACCATCTATTCGTGGATATAGTTTAATTACTTGTTATGATGATTCTGGAAATACTCGTTTTGACTGTATAGATTATACAACAGGAAATTCAACAAACACTATTTCTATGGAAAGAAAAACTCAAGGGTTTTCAATACCAAATAGTGTTACTGTTGGATATTTGGGGACAACACAGACGTTTATATCTATGACTGGAGTAGCGTCTATTATTAACACAGGACAAGATCATTATATATATGCTGTTGATGGAATGAAAATTATTAGATATGTTATGACAGGAAATGCTATGACAAATGATGACACCAAACAGATTGTAGAAGCTTATAATTCAGATATATCGCATTACTCAGACCCTTATGGAATTATAAATGGATTAGTAGTATCTAATCCAAAAGGATATGTTTTAACAGAAATTAACAAGGCAAATAAAACTCCTGTAAGACCATACTTTACGGCTGACACTGGTAATGTTTTATATTCCACAACTAATGCTAATAACTTTGAGATGTTTACAACCTATGAAATGCCAAGAGCAAAGAGTAAAGCGTCATTTAGGACACCGATTGATATAGATAATGGCACACAGGTAGCGGTAAATGATACGACCGGAGTGAATAGTTTCAAGTATTGGTTATTCTATTTGCTTGATTCTGGGCTATTGGACATGACAATACCTTATATAAACCTTGCCAAGGGTATGAAAGACCCTACTACAGGGGCTTATTTGGTTAAATTTTGGCAGATGGATAGTAACTTTATGTCAACACTTGCCCCCGATATAGACGTTTCTCTATTCAATACACTTCCGCATAGGTTTAATAATATAGATATTGATTCTAACGATGATGGATTAACAACACATACTTATATGATTAACGGCAAGATTTTCTATCATGCCGGAAGTTCAACACGAGATTTATTTAATGTCAATTCATATTGGCAAGGTTCAAGTAAAGTTAAGTTCGAGATACAAGACTTGATTATAAATAACGCAGATATATTAATGGCTCTTAATTATGATAAAAAAGCAATATATTATTCAACAGGATATAAATATCTTAATCTTTTAAACTCATATTATTTTAAATCCCGTCCGACAGCCATTGAGGAAATCAATAATAATATCTTTGCTGTTGCGTGCGAGGATAATATTTATATCGGGATGGGAACTAGTGAGGATAATATAATTATATCACTTTTAGCAAACGATATAGGGCTTGAAAAAGATAATTATAAATCATTAATAGGCAATGGTAGACAGGCTTTTATGTATAACCGAAAGGGTGTATGGATGGTTGACGCTACTCAGGTGGTTGATTTGTCCCCGCCAATAGACCAATATCTTTATAAACAAAGTAGTGATAATAAACTGGGATATGATAGTATTAATAATAAACTTTACATTCCCCTGGACAATGGCAAGATGACTAATGTAGTTTGTAATCTATATTCAGGGGATTACACAGCGACTTCCACGACTTGTATGACTTTCAGTAAGACTTTTGGGGTTCTGGATGTGGCGAATATGGCATACACTATTTATGCTTTTACTGACAATGGTATTGCGACTTACAAAGACTTCTTTGGAAATATGAAAGACCATTTAGTAACCAGAGTCGGAGCAAATATTATTATACCCGAATACGCCGAAGCCGATAGCACAGAGCAAAAAATAGGAAGGTTTACTACAAAGCGAATAAGTTTTGGAAATGTATTCAGTCTTAAAAAGTTGGATACGATTCTAGCTTATTTCTTGAATAACGAAAATATATCAGGTAATGTTTACGGATGTGATTACTTAAAATTGAAGTTTAATATAAATAAAGGCACGGGAAGTTCAATAAGAAAGTATGGTGATTTTGATGAAACACAAACTTACGAATGTGATGTTAGTCGATTAACAGCGTTTGATGATGGAACTTTGACGAATGAGGGGTTTAGAGAATGGAAACTGCCGGAAGGTTTAGACTTTAAAGATATTGAAATAACTTTAGAATACGGTAGATTGTCAGATACAAATAGTTGTATAACTACTTTACATCAAATAACTATAGATGTAATAAATAAAGACGCTGAAACATTCGGAGTATCATAGGAGGAAAAATATGGCTTATAACAAACAAGGACAATGGATAGAAGAAACTTCTGATATAGTTTCTACAACAGAACAAACTTTACCGACTGATATAAATACATTTGAACAAACAATGCCAACTTTAGGACAGGAATATTTACAACAAAAACAAGTATATGATACTAATTTAGCTGGCATACAAGGGACGAACGTAGAAACAACAGCAAACGCTCTTATGACAAAAGAAACAGGGATTCCGTATAATAACATTAAAAATATTTTAACTCAAATATCTGGAGGAAAATTGTCTTTAACTCCAATGTTAAATGCCGTGGCACAAAAATTAAACATATCAAATATGTTAAATGCTTGGCAAAGATATATTAATTTAAGAAACGAGCATCCAAATCAAGAAGATGAAGTTCCAGACACAGAAAATATTATTGGTTTATATCCAGATGGAACTAAAATATATGGACGAATAAAAGTTAAAGACCTTCTTAATAAATGGGGGAAATATATAAAACAAGTTGCTAGTAATGGATTAACTAGATTAAATAGTTTATATCAACCATATTTACAAAAAGCACAATCAAACGTTAATGCTCAAGCCAATGCTTATACTACAGGAACTCAAGCGCAAACTATGAACACAGCACAAACTCAGGCAGAGCAAGGAAAATTCCAGCGTGAAGATATTTTACAAAACATTCAGAATCAAAGAAAACAAGAATCATTATATCAAGGCAATGATTATATGGCAGGCTTAAGGTAGGAGGATAATAATATGGCAGATTATAGAACTGGAGATGTGGCTGTTTGGCTTGGAAATAAAGATATTCAGCAAGCAGAAATAAACAAAGTCAGTGCACAACTTGCTGGAATGGGAGTTAATGACCCTAATTATATAGCATTAATGAATAAACTTGGTGGACTAAAGGCCGGGCTTGAAGCAGAAATGCAAAAACAAGGAGCCACAGACCAGTACGGTAGGCTTATACAAGCTAAAGATGTTTCTGGACAATATGTTGATAAAGATTATCTTGCTTTAAGACAGCAACAAATGCAAGACGAAGCTACAGGAGCATTATCTTCTGGCTTGAAGTTAGCTAAACAACAGCAAATGCAGACGGGACAGACTGATTTAGGGCAGGCGATAGCACAACAGGAAGCTATTCAAAGACAACAGAGTCAGCAATTTGGACAAGAATATAAAAGCGAGAAAGAGTTAGGGTATCAAAAGGCAGGGCAACAGTTGCAACAAAATGCTGCTTATGCTACTCAATTAAGCAATGCAGAACGGCAAGATATAATGGATCAGATTAATGCTGCTGTAACAAACTATAATATGACAGCGGCGCAATTACAAACAATGAATCAAACATTAGCAAATATGCCAGATGGTTTTTTACAACAAATGGCTAGTTTAATAGCTAAAGGAGCTGGTGGAGCAATAATTGGTTATTTAACAGGCGGTGTTGGAAATATTGCTAGTGGAATAACAACGGCAACAATGGGAGGTTAATATGGCTGAAAAATATAAAAAAGGAAATCCAGATATAAATTTTAAACCAGTTCCGATTAATCAAAGTTTTCAAGAAAATAAAACAGATTCCGGATATAGTGGTATAGGACTTGATTTTATAAAAGGTTTAGATGGAAGTTTAAGAATACAGGGCAGTATAACAAAAGATATTAATTTTAGAAAAGCACTAGAAAAAGTTCTTAATTTAAAAGAAGGTTCTATAACAGGAGATTTATTTGATTTTACTGTTCCGGCAAACGATTTTACAACACAGAATAAAGTAAAAAAAATAGTTGAAGATTCTACAGGAAAACCAATGGTTCCAATATCAGAACTTCCAGACGAGTATAAACAACTTCGTATGGCTATGGTTCAGGGAGCAAATCCTAATGCTCAAATTAATTTACCACAAGGAACTGACACGGAAAGCAGTTTTTTAGGGGCTATATTGAAAGGTTTTGGAGAAGGTGCTTTAAATGTTGCTGGTAAAAAATTGTCAAGCGTAGTGGGAGAACAAGAGTTTGATACAGAAATTGTACCACAATTACAAAAAACTTATGGATTAAAATTTCAAAAAACACCGCAAGAATTATTGGATAAAAGAACTCAATTAGAAGCAGATAGGGATAGAATGAAAACAGAAGATACAACAGGGGTAATAAACTTTTTAGGATTAAGAAAAACGTTTCAAGACGCTTCAAATAAACAATTAGCCGATGTAAACGCGCAATTACAACCTTATGAAAACCCTTCACAAGGAATGTATCAATCAAGCGGGTTTACACCACAAGAACAAAGTGCTTTAGATTATGCGAAATCTTTAGGTTTTATACAAAACATGATAAGATTGCAAGGAATGAAAGACGAAAACGAGATAAGAAAAAATTATTTACAGTTTGCTCAGCAGGCTTCTATAAATCCAGAAACACAAACATCTGTATTGGGACAGGTTACAAGTTTATTGGGAAGCGTTCCGGCTAACAATCCAACAGGACAAGTTGTTTCTCAAGTACGTTAATGGAGATAAATAAATGGCAACAAAAGTTCAGCCTAAAATTGCTATAAATATTGACGAGATTAAAAACTCTCCTAATTATCAAGTGTTGATTGACCGACTTAATGTCAGCCCGTTGCAAGCCTATAAAGAACTAACAGTATTGGAAGAAACAGACAACCAAATGTCAAAAACAAAAGGCGGCATTGGATTAATTAAAGAATTAAAAAGCCGACTTAACGTTAGCCCAGATGAAATTAAGCAAGAGTTTTATCCTACTGAATTGCCAGAAGAACTTAAAACTAAAATAGACGTTAATCCCGAAGATACTTATAAAAATCTTTATAATGCTTATACTTATGAGCCGGGGAATACACAAAACAAACTTCAATTAAGAAAAGGGCTTTCTTCTGTAAGAGAATATCTTATTTCTAAAGGGCATAAACCCGATGAATTTCTTGTTACTAATCCAGTAGTAAAAGGATTAAATGTTTTATCAAACATTTTTATGTTGGGAACAAATGCTCTTGCTAAAATATATACTAAAAATCCAGAACGAATAAAATTATGGGGTGGCAACGGCGCTGAAGAAGCGATTAAAGACTTAAATGCTAACCCAGAAATACAAAACATTATTTCCAAAAGAGTTAAAAATATTCCATTGACAGGTGATGAAATTAAAAAAATTAAAAAGTTTGACAACAAAACAGGCATTGTTTCTTTTGTTGTAAATTTATTTGCCGATCCGCTTATAATTGCAGGACTTGGAGCAAAAGCAATTAAGGGAATTTCTGGAGGCATCGGAGCGTTAGGGAAGATTGGCAAAGGGTTAGAAATTATTTCCGCTCCAATAAAGACTTTCAAGGAAGCAAAAACACTGGCTACGCTTAAAGAAACAGGGGAATTTGCAGACATATTAAAAAGTTCTTTGAAACAAACTAAAAATGTTTTAACCGGAATAAAAGACTCGGAAAAATATATAGTTGATATAGATAATATTTTAGCAAACCCAGAAACATTATATAATAAATCTATTGATTTATTAAAACAATCAAGCGAATTTTTGAAAGGAGCGGGAAAATCAGTAGAATCGGAAGAAATACTAAAATCATACTCGGCTATTAAAAAGACTGTTGGAGAATCGAAAAGAATTGCGGGTAGTAAACTGTATCAAAAAGCCGTTAATTTTGACGATAAATTTCAAAATATAAAACGTGGTTTTATAGAAAAATCTGGACTAAGGCAGGTGTTTAAATCAGACACACCATTATATAAAGAAATAAGTAGTGTTAAAGATGGAAAGATAATAAAAGAGTGGTCGCCTACTGGATATAAGATTGAATTAGATAAGGTTAAAAATATAAAAATGGCTTCAAAGAACGCTTATTATAAAGCAAGAACTGACGTAACGAAAGAATTAAAAAGTTTAATTCCTAAATTGAAAAATTCAAATACAGTTAAAGCACTTCTGAACTCTCCCAATTCTAAATTTCATAGTGTTGATGATATTATTATGGAAATATCTGAAAGACATGGTGATATGGGGAAGTTATTAAAACTTGAAGGCGCAGAAAAAGAAGCGTTATTTAAGGTAAGAAAAGCATACGATAATATGATAATGAAAGAGGTAGAGTTCGGAGGTGATAAAGTAATGCCTTTATTTAAAGATATTACTAAAAGAAATGATTGGAAAGATTTATCTAAAAAATATAAAGAGTTAGGAGAAGTAAATAAATATCATCCCGAATATATAAAAATAGAAAATAAATTAAGAAGTTTATTAAGCGAATCTTCTGGTGTTAATTTTATAGACAAAACATTGCTGGATGAAACAGAGGACAATATAGCTTATGTAACCCATGCTATGACCAAAGAGGCAAAGACAATATCACAAAATATTTCAAGTTCTCAAAGAGGATTATTTTATAAAGGCTTTAGGTCTTATTTATCAAATCCCAATTGGAAAGGAAGAAAACTTGGCGGCTCTGCTGTTGATATAAACCAAAAAATAATGAGCGGAGAAATAACAACTGAATTAGATGGTGTGTTAAAAGGAATAGCCGACAAGAAAATTTTGTTAGAAAAGTCTTTAAAAGGCAAGAGTAAAAAAACAATAGAAGGTATTAAAAAAAAGATTGAAGAACTGACAGGAGATGAAAAAAGTTATACAGCATTAAGAGACAATATGAAAAATTTTAAAGGAAAGAAGTTTTTTGAAACAGATGTAAATAAATTGCTTGACATAAGAGCGGCGACTTCTGTTAAAACCATTGAAAAAGCCGCAATGTTTAACTCAATGCAAAAGTTTGGGGTTAGTAAAGAGATGGCTGAAACTGGATGGAAAAGCCCTAATGTTGGAAAAACTTCTATTGTAGGATTGTCAGACAAATACTTTGACCCTGAGGTGGCTAAGACAATAGAGAAAGTTTATAACTATACAAGCAATGCTAAAAATATGAATGTATTAAATCGGTTTATAATGGATTTTGGAAACTTTTGGAAAGCCACAACTCTTTCTACTCATTTAAGCACAGGATTAAGAAATGTTATCGGTGATATTGCTTTAACTGCAATAGTTGTTGACGATGTGCCTACATTAATGAAGGCAACTAAAGATGCTGTTATGACTATGATGACAAAAGGAACACGGGAAAATGTAAGATTTGTAACAGAAACCGGAAAGTATGTAAATGCTCAAGATGTGTTTGAGGAATTTCTTAAAAGAGGAGGACAGGCTGGTACGTTTAGGGCAATGGACACAGCAAGGACAGAATTTCTGGCAGATACAGCAACCTCTACAACGGGAAAGATGATCGAAGGTGCTGGTAACATGATGGAAAAATGGAGTAAATGGTTTAGAGACCTGCCTCCGGCACAACTGTCAGAATTATTTGAGAAAGGAAATAAGTTAGCATTATTCTTTTATGGAGTACGGAAAGGGAAAAGTTATGATGACGCAATGAAACAAGTAAATAAAGTATTATTTGATTATTCTGATTTAACAGATATAGAAAAGAGTATTAAACAAGTAATGCCGTTTTATTGTGTTCCTGATTATTCAGAAATACTAACAAAAGACGGATGGAAATTTTATAATGAAATATCAAAAGGCGATGAAATAATATCTTATAATGTTAAAAAAGATATACTTGAAAATGATTGTATAAATGATATTGCGATATTTAATTATGAAGATAAACTTATAAGAGTATCAAACAAACTTAAAGTAGAATTTGTGTTTACCAATAATCATAGATGGGCAACGATTAATAATTATGGAAAAAGAGAAATAATAGAATATAATAAAATGAATACAGCACATAATATTCCATTGTCAGCAGAATACAATAATATTAACAAAGGAATTAATCTTACTTTTGAAGAATGTTATTTGCTTGGATGGCTTGTAACTGACGGATATTTCAGAAAAAGAAAAAATAGTTATGAGGCAATGTTATATCAAAAAACAAAAAAGCATGTAAAAATGATAAGAGAAACATTTAAAGATTATATAAGTTCTGAATATAAACACCCTGATACTGGCGTGATATGTTTTAGATTAAAAGCAAAAATGATGAAAAATATATTTAATATTTTTAAATCAAAAGAAGATTTGCCAAAATTAATAACAAGAATGAACATACAACAATTAAAGAATATTTTACAAGCAATGCAAAAAGGAGACGGTGCGGACAATGAAATTAAAGGTAGTTATTTTGGTCAAAATATTGGCGGTGTGTTAGATGCATTTCAGGTAGGAACATTATTAAATGGCAATCATTTTAATATCATATATAGAAATAATTTATTGTCTAATAAAATATATGGGGTTGGATATATAAGAAACACTAAATTAACAAACTTTAGAAATTACAAACAAGATTATATTGATTATAAAGGTATAATTTGGTGCCCTAAAACTAATAATCAAACATGGATAATGAGACAAAAAGGAAAAGTTATCATAACTGGAAATACTTGGCTTCGCAAAAACCTACCATTACAACTTGCAAGTCTTAATTCCGCTCCAACAAAAGCGGCTTTTAAGATGTATAAGTCAGCTAATGAAATAAGACCCTCAACAGATGTTCAGGACGAACGAATGCAGTCTGAATTTTTAAAGGATAGGGCAAAAATAAGACTACCGGATTTAAAGACTGGCGAGGCAAATTATTTATTTTTGGAAGGATTACTACCAACGTTTGACTTAACCAGAGTTATAAGGGATTTAAGCCATAATCAATTACAGAATACCGTGGATGATTTAATCGCAGATGTTACTCCTTTAATAAAGACACCGATAGAATTGGCAGTGAATAGAAGTTTTGCTTTCAAAACAGAATTGCAGAAAAGCAAATATGAAAAGACACAGTTTTTAGGTTTTAATATGAATCCTAGATGGAAGGCATTAATGGATGATTGGCGTTTGTTAACGACTTTAAACAAGGGGTTAGACTTAAATCCGGATAAAGTTGGGATAGAACCAAAGAGTATTTCTAAAATGTGGTTGTCTTATCTTATTGCAAGCCCAACTGAATATAATCCATATTACTCAAAAATATTTGCGACAAGGGATGCTACATCAGCTATACAAGATGAGTTAGGAAATTATAAATCTTGGATGACAAAGATTAAAGGCGTGATGTTATCCGGTAAAAAACTAACTTCTCAAGATGTTGCGATGATAAGAGAAAGAGGAAAGAATATTTTAATGATGATTAAAGAAGCAAAGGATAACGGCATGACGGATAGTAAGGCGACTGGTATGTTTACCAAAAATGTATTGTCTAACTTTATGGATACTAGTGGGGTAGAGATGTTAAAGATGATGGGTGAAATCGATGTAAAGAAGGTAAAAAAATGAACTTTAGAGGATTTACATTAAATCTTGCTGGAATTGCGGATGATATTTCAAGAGTTTTAAAATCTTTATGTGAACAATCCAGAGTAATTAAGGATGACTTTGGGATTTACACGAATGATTCAAATGTGATTAAGAATAGAATAAAATCTTTAGAAGATTATATAGATGATTATTCAGAAACCGAATTTGCTACAAACAAACAATGGATTGACGGTAGAAAAATATATAGAAAAGTAATTAATTTTGGCGCATTGCCAAACGCAACAACAAAATCAGTAGCGCATGGAATAACTTTTGGGGCAAATACAAGAATATTAACAAAAGATGGCTATTGTACAGATGGAACAACCATATATTCTTTATTTCGCCCTCAAGGATCAACTATTTTGCATCATGTATTTAGTGATAATACCAATATTACAATTGGAGCAAATTATAACGCAGCAACATTAACAGAATGTAATGTGATTTTAGAATATGTTTATTAGGAGTATAAGAGGTACATTATGTTAATATTAGAATTTATTTTATTAATAGGATTAATTTTACTTGAATTTACTACTTTAAATTATCAAGCATTGTCTAATTTAGGCAAGGGAATAGTTAGAACAATCATGATTTTGCCATTGCTTTACATAATAAATATTAATATTAATTTTTATACAATATTAATGTTTATAATATTTATTATGATATTACTTGCAGATTATATTATTGCTTCAAATTTTATTGTAAGTATGGTTGTTTTTCTTGTTGTGCATATAATACTAGGTTTATTATTTATTGCTGTAAATCCTGTTTGTGGATTGTGGCAATGGGTGTTATTTATGATTATATTAGCAATTGGATTAACATATTTTATTTTAATAATTAATCCACATTTAACTTTTCCGTTTAATTTAGCGATGATAGTTTATCTTTTGGCAATATCCTTTTCTTTGTGGAGAGCCACTTGCTTACTGCCAGACACAAAAGGAATAATATTAACCATAGGAATGGCATTCTTTTTCCTTTGCGATTACCAGGTAGCTTATACTCAGTTTGTAAATAAATTTAATGGTTATCAAATAATGAATCATATATTATATTATTTTGCATTGATTGGATTGGCATATTCGACAAAATTTTAGGAGAAATAAATGACACCTGATATTAATGCTGGAATACAAACCTATGAAAAATTAAAAGAATATCCTTACTTGGGATGGATTATAGCGGCTATTGCTTTAATAGTATTAGCATTTTTAATATATGTTTGGATTGAAAAACTTGGTGATCGTCTTAATATAAATATAGAAAGAAATTTTAATTTTATTAAAGATGATATAAGCCAAATAAGAAAATGTAATGAAGATTTATTAGTAAAATATCCAATATTAGAAATGCTTTATGAGAGACGAGAAATTTTCGAAGAGGTCTATCAAAATCAAATAAGAAAAAAAAAGAAAACAAAAATTGAAATAATTTCAAAAGAAGTAAAAAATTTAGATAAAGATAAATTAAAATATGCAGGCCTGGCATGATTAATTATATAATAGCTTGTATTTTTATTACAATGGCTATTTCTTATTTTTATGTTGCTTTTTTAAAAGACGGTAAAATACTTGAAGAATTAGTTATTACCGGATTGTTTGCTGTAATGTTTGTTGCTTATTGTTTTATATTTTCTAATCTTGGATTTATTAATATACCAGCTTCAATATGTGTTCCGGCGGCATATTTAATGTTAAATTATGCAGGGACAAAAAGCACATTAAGATTTTTAAATAAAAAACATTCTAATATATTTGATTGGTTATTATTTTCATATTGTTTAATAACTGGATTATACATAGTAATAGAATTAATATTAATGTCTTTAGCAATTCAATATAAAAGTAATTATTTTTTATCAATAGATAATTTAATACAACCTATTTATAATGGAATAATTGTGTTAATTAATTTTATGGCCTTAATTAAGGCTAAAGAATTTACAATAAAACTTTTTTTATTAAATTTTACGGTAGTTAATTTTTCTATAACTTTATATGAAATAAAAGATTATAATACAATTATAAACAATTATTCTTTGTATTCAGAATGGGGAAAATATTATATTGATCCTACTTATAAATTTGATGTAATCTGGATTTTAATAAATTGTTTTTGCTGGTTGTTTTTACCTCGTGTTTATTATAAACTAAAAGGAGAAAAAAATGGTTAAAGAAAATATTGTAATTATGATTTATCACAGATTAAAAAGCTTGATAAGAAAAATGTTATCATTAACTTTTTTGACTTGGCTTGTAATTACTTATCTTTACTGGTATAATAAACAAATGATAGATATGAATTATTTATTGTTTACAGCGGCCATGTCTTTAGGAAAAAGTTTTATTGATATACAAAAAGAAAAAAAAATATGTTAAACGAAAAAGATAGACAAACTTTACGGGATAAAATTTTTAACCGTTGTGATGTCTATGTAATCCTTAAGGCTTATATGGGCAAGCCGGAATATAATGAAATAGTAGAATTGTGCGCCGATTGCATAATTGAGTTACATGATAAAGAATTATTTGACAAAAAGAAAATATAGTAATATAATATTTTTGAACTTCTTGACACTCGAATGAGTTTAGGGAAGTGTGGATGTTGAATAACATCGGAGGGAGTTGAAAGACTCCCTTTTATTTTGGAGGATTAAAATGAATAATAAGATTATCAAAATAATCCGGGGCGGGAAATCGGCTCCGATGTTATTATCTAATGGCGATAAATATGATAGCGTCTTGTCAGTATATGATGGAGTCGGGAAAGAAATATGCAATTGTCAATATGTCAATACAGATTTTACTGTAGAGTATAAAGGCGGTATCTTACCGGAAGGTATTTGGAAAGGAATAGTAGGGAAATGGAAAAAGACAAAAGCTATATATTTATATAATTCAAAATTTGATTATTGTATAAAATCCCTCGACAGTCTCGAAGATAAAAAATTTGTAACACTTCCAAGCTTGATATCTAACCCCAATCATAATAAACAAAAAATAATCACTTGTGTTATGATACATTGTGGTGGTATAACTTGGGACGGCTCGCACGGGTGTATAACTATTCTTCCAGTAAATTATCAAAGTTTCTTAGATTGTTTTGTTGAGAATGAAAAGGTTTGTGTGAATATAATTCGTGATAAAAGATGGATTCAACCATAAAAAACGCCCTGTTTACAGCCCCTAAACCCCAGCTTGTGTAACAATATTCACATTGATGTTGTTTTAAGGCTTTATATTGACTGTAATTTTACTGACTTTTAAGCAGTTTTTGGGCAGGACTGCACATTACTTCGCAGATAACAGGATTGTTTTGAGATAATATATTTTTGATAGAAGCGGTATTTAATTTTATTTTATCAATATTTATATATTTTATATCATAAGCATAAGAAATCTTTTTTAAATCAGGGAAAGATATTCCGCAAGTAGAATCAGTTCCAATATGCCTACCTTCAAAAAATTTGTCTTGAGTATTTCTGATCGTAAGATACCCATTATTATTTAAAACAAATATTTTTATAGGAAGTTTATTATGGACTATGGTTTGAAGTTCTTGAATGTTTAATTGAAAACTTCCATCACCTGTAATACAAATTACATCTCTTTTGCTGGCTATTGAAACGCCTATCGAGGCAGGTAATGCAAATCCCATATCTGCCTGTGCGCCGCTTGTAATATATCTTTGATTTTCTCCTATTAACCTCAATGCTTGAGGAGTAACAAAATATGCCGTCCCTGCGTCTGCGATGACGGTTGAGTTGTCATTTAAACATGTGGACAAAGTATCAATGAATTTATAAACATCTATTCCGTCTGGATAATCATTAAAAGTAATTTTATATTTTTCTTTATATTGATTACATTGTTGAATCCAATTATAGTAACTATTATAAGAATCTAAAATATTACTAAATATTAAATCATCAATTAATTTACTACTAAAAAAATATTTTAAATCTATATTTAATAACTTATTTATTTTAACAAAGGTTTTCTTATGTTCGTTTTTGTCAATATCAATTACTATCTTATATGCGGTCTTATTTAATATTTCATTATTATATCCTATCATTCCTCGGCACAAACGAGTTCCTAAAGCAATAATTAAATCAGCTTCGCCTACAATCTTATTTGCCCACTTATTCCCTCGTATTCCAATGACTCCCATATTCAAAGGATGATCTGTTTTGGTAATATCTTTTGCAAGGAACGAGGTAACAAATGGTATATTATAAGTTCCAATAAAAGTTTTAAATTCTTGTATTGTATTAGACAATCGTATTCCATTTCCGGCTATGATAATTGGTTTATTATATGCCATATATTACTTTAATGTATAATTATTTATTATAGAACCTTGTGGTATGTAAAAATCAAATCTATTACACCACAGACTGTCCTGCTCAAGAGATTTAATACCGAAATGTCTTTTTCCTGTCATATAAGGTGTTGTGTTTCTGTCTATGTAATGAATATAACATTCTTCATCCATTGATATTTTAAATCTAACAATACCATTAGGTGTGTTTGCAAAACCAGCATAATATTCTTTATCATTTATAGAACCGCATCCTAAAAAAAAATCACCATGTATACCAGATTTCACATTCAAGTTGATTAATTCATGTCTAAATTCTGTTTCTATTTTTCCACACCCATAAAATAAGATAGAAACAACAAATAAAATAAAATACTTCATATGTCCTCCTTTTGAATATTTAAAGGAACATCCAACCAAATAGGTTTTTTTATTTTTTCTACGTCTTTTAAATCGACAAAACATTGAAATGATTTTATTATAGGATTTATATTCACGCTTTGTATTCCAAAACATTCGTTGCTATTATAATTTATATCCTCATTATTAACTTGACCAGATATAAATATCACAGGAACACTGTCTTGATAAGCGTCAAGCAATCCTGTTATACAATTAGTTCCGCCACATCCGCTTGTAATAAGAACTACACAAGGCTTATTAGTATACTTAGAATAACCAACAGCCGCATAAGCACACGCTTGTTCATGATGACAACATATAACTTTCATTTTAGACTTAGCAACAGCATCATTTAGATACATCGAGCCTCCGCCAACTAAAATAAATACAGTATCAATTCCTTTAGAGTATAAATAATTAAATATATATTCTGATACGTTCATTTTTTTATAACCCATTCTAACATTATTTTTCCATATATTTTAGCTGATATATCTCTTTTTAGTTTATTAATTAAAAGGTTGTCTTTAAATGTTTTACTATTATTTATTTCAAGACTATCGCATAAATTATTCGTTTCATTTATTAATTCATTTATTTTTTCTATTATTTCTGTTTTACTTTTCATAAACACTCCTTATCAGTAGAAGCATAAGAAAGAATGACATGACCATCACCGTTACTTCCAACCACATCATAAACACTCCTTAATTCTTTTTAATCCTTCTTTAATGTTCTTCATGTTTTCCAAAATGAAATATATGTTTTTGACAATAATCAATATGATAATATTTGTTTTCTTCATTCTTATTAAGAATTGACCATTTATTAATATAACTGTAATGTTTGTATGGACATTGAAAACAAGATAATACAGTAAACAAAAACAAAGAAACTATTATTCCGATTATTATAAACATAATTTTATCCTCCGTAATCCTTCTTTAATCTTTTCAATACACCCTCTTCGTTTATTTACACAAAATTGCTTTTTTGTTTTCTGTATCATATATATTGTGTTCAAAAAAAGTATCTCTAAAAATTATAAAATCAATTTCTTTTTTTGCTATTATATTAATATTATTATTATAATCTTTAATCCATTTTTTAAATTGTTTTTTGTTTTTTAAAGAATCTTTATTTAAAGCATTTTTTGTTTTCATAATATTTTTTTTAACCTATTTATACCTTCTAATATTTGTTCTATATCTGTACTTGCATAAGACAATCTGACGTAGCCTTCCCCTTCGCTACCAAAACAATTACCATCTAATAAAGCTACGCCAGATTCTAAGGCTTTATCCGCAAACTCTTTCGAGGTTAATCCTGTTTTAGTAATATCTGGGAAAACATAGAAAGCACCATCTGGTAATGGACAAGATATTCCGTTTATCTTATTTAATTCCTCAACAATAACATCCCTACGTTTCCTGTATTCTTCTATCATTTGGGTATTGTCTGTTTGTAATGCTACAATTCCAGCACGCTGAATAAACTCAGGAATACAAGAGTTTGTTAGATTTAAGAGTATTTCCATCTTATTTATTAGTTCTGGATCAGCAATAATATATCCTAATCTAAAACCCGTCATTGAATACATTTTACTAAAACTATAAACATTAATTTCATTTTTTTTATATTTTTTTATTCTTTCAGTATGACAATCATAACTAAAATAAATATTATCATAATATAAATATGAATTAAATTTGTTCCAATTAATATTACACAATTCTCCAGTTGGATTGTTTGGAGAATTTATAATTGTTACTTTTGGAATATTAAAATCATAGTTAAAATTATTATTACAATAATCAAATATATTTAATTTTAAAAATTTAGCGACTAAAGAATATGTTGAAAACCCAGGATTTGGAATAGCAACAATATCATCTTCATTGCATAAACAACTTAATACATAAAACACAGATATATTTGCTCCAGGTGTTATCAACACTTTTTCTGGTTTAACGTCATGTTTATTGCAAATAGCATTGATTAAATCTGGTATTCCTTTAGATGGAGTATAATGAGTATGTCCTTCTGTTAATGACAAATTGGCTGTATTAATAATTGATATGTCTGTACAAAAATCAGGATCACCTATTTCAAAATGAATAAAGTTTTTACCTTGTTTTTCAAGTTTTTTAACTTTAGATTGAAAGTCAAACATAGGTTGTCCCTGTAAATTTTTAACTTTTTCCGATAACATGTTAATTCCTTAAATTATAATAACTTGTTTTTCCAGCTTCTCTATCACATACTTTTTCTCTAGCTTCTTGATTATCAAGATTTTTAAATTTGACATTTAATATTACATGCCAACACTCGTGAACCAACACTTCGTATATTGGGCATGTGTTTTCGTCCTTGTTATTAAAATAATGATAAGCGTTCAAATAAATAGTATCTGTGAAACAACGTCCGTTATTAAATTCTACCCAACCTAAAGTGTTGTCATTATTATATACTACTATAATATTTGTAACATGATTTGTTAGAAACAATTTTAGATTCCCATATTTGTCAATCAAATAAATAGAATCTATAATTTCATCTATAAAATCCCTATCGCCAACCGTGTCTTTTATTTTAATTCCTTTATAAACACAAACAGCACTACTGACATTAGTTATCTCTGATCTTATTGGATAATTTCTAGTATAGAAACAAGAAGAAATCAAAACAAACAATATAAGTATTAATGCTATTTTCATATAATACCTCCTGTTATTTCAACTCATCCTTTGGGTCAAAAAATTTATCACATAATCCAATTAATATTGAGCCTTTTGTCAGATGAAATTCGTGGTAAATATTTTTGTTTATTAATATTTTAGTATAAGGAATTATATTAGTGGTTACTTTGTCTCCTATCATACAATAACTTATTTTACCTTTGATTAAAAAAAACATTTCTGTTTTCTTTTTATGATAATGTTTTCCAACCACACAATCTTTTTTAGCAATAAGTATTTTGGATACTTTCCAATTTGTACCATTGCCATATTCAAAAAGCATACGTCTATCATCATCGCTAACAGGCAATAATTCTGTAATATTATTCATTTTTACACTCCAGTTTATCTAATTCAGCCTGCATCATTATTTTCACAAGTTCATTAAACTTTACTTTAGGCTCAAATTCTAGTATTGTTTTAGATTTTGTGGCATCGCCTATAAGAATATCAACTTCAGCAGGACGCAATAAAGATTTATCATATTCAACATAATCTTCCCAATTAGATATACCAACATATTTAAACGCTTCTTCTACAAACTCTTTAATTGAGTGTGTTTCACCAGTAGCGATAACAAAATCATCAGGTATTGGATGTTGCATAATTTTCCATATCCATTCTACATATTCTTTAGCATAACCAAAATCACGTTTAGAATCAAGATTGCCTAACTTAAGTTTAACTTTTATACCTTTAGATATTTCTGCAACAGCAATACAAACTTTTCGAGTAAGAAATTCTATACCTCGACGGGGGCTTTCGTGATTGAAACACCAACTTGTATAAATTTTCATTCCATAAGATTCTCTATAGGTTCTTGCTAAATAATAGGCTGAGGCTTTAGATATTCCATAAGGACTACGAGGGTAAAAAGGTGTCTTTTCTGTTTGTGGAATTTCTAATACTTTGCCAAACATTTCACTCGAACAAGCTTGCAAAATCTTACAATCTAAATTCATTCCTCTAACAGCTTCTATTATTCTCAATAGACCGACTGTATTAATATCAAAAGTAGAAACGGGAGTATCGTAACTAACTCTTACCTGACTCATCCCGGCAAGATTATAAATCTCGTCTGGTTTAACTTTTTCAACTACACTTCTAATAGAAATTCCATCTGTCATATCTGCATAATGAATATTTACTTTGTCTAATATTCCTTTTAAATTAGGATACAAAGGATAGGATATTCTTCTCACAGTTCCGTGTACTTCATATCCTTTAGACAAAAGTAATTCAGCAAGATAAGAACCGTCTTGACCAGAAATTCCAGTAATTAATGCTTTCATTTGTCTATCCTTATTTTATTTAACTTACACCATTCTTTATATTCTTTTAATATTTCTTTTTCTGAATCAAAATTTAATATAGGATTTTTTGTTTCTACCTCTAAATAATTTTCTTTTTTATTATATTTATTTTTTACATTAGAATAAATTAATTTAAATTTTGGAGTAAACATTCTAAATAAAAATGATTTAAAAACTGGTTTTGTAAATTTCCATAAATCTAATAAATAATTATTTTTTAAACTTATATTATTGACACAATATAAAATCATTTTATATAAACTTTCTGGTGTATAAAACCACATAAATTCGTCATTTTTAAAATATAAATTAGAACAGTTTTTATTTTTTTTTGATTTTAATAATTCAGAAATAACAAATCCGCTATTTAAATCAATCCATCTTGAAAAATATGATGGTATTCTTAAATCTATAATATTAAGTTTTGGATACAAACGATGTTTCATCTCGATAAATTTTTTGTATAACCAGTATTTATACTTTGGATGGGTTTCTTCTAAAGATTCGTCGCAAATCCAACTTGATAAATAAATATAAACACAATTTTTATTTTTTAAACAATAACTAATACATTCAGAATCAATTGTTAAATAATCATTAATATCAGATATGGTTAATTCGGATATTTTATTTGGTGCAGATTTTCCAACACAATTAATTATTAAATCAAATCTTTCATTTTTATCTACAAATATATAGGGTCTATTTGCAAACATAGTAATATTATTTATATCATTACTAAAAAAATGTAATAATCCTTTTCCTATATGTCCAGTACTACCTAATATTAATATATTCATAGCATATCCTTATATTTAAAATATTTAATAACAGTATTCTCAATATACTTTAAATGTCTTTTTTTAATGCCGGGATGACACCCTATCCAAAAAGAATTATTCATTATGTAATTGGTATTAGGTAGTCTGTCATTTACTTCTTTTTTATATAAATGTTCATAGGCGGGTTGTTTAATTATATTCCCGGCAAACAATGGTCGGGTTCCTATTTTATTTCTTTCTAAGAATTTTACAAATTCGTGTCTATCAATCTTGTTTAAAACTATAGGAAAACCAAACATACAAGGCTCAATATCTTTATCTTTCTTTAACAACAAGAACGGTTTGTTTTCTTCTAAGAAGAACGAATTAATTTTTGTAAATGTTTTATAAAGAGAATCATAATTATACTTTCTTTTTTCTATAAATTTATTTATCCTATCTATCTGAGCGCAACCCAGTGCGGCTTGCCATTCTGTAAACTTTAAATTATAACCAATATGAGAATAAACATATTTATGATCATACCCAACTGGAAGGCGATTATATTCACAATTAAATCGTTTTCCGCAAGAATTGTCGTGTTTAGGCTCGCACCAACAGTCCCGTCCCCAATCACGAAAAGAGCGTGCCGCTTTATATAAGGTTAAATCATTTGTAATAACTGCCCCGCCCTCACCTGTTGTTATGTGATGAGCGGGGTAGAAGGACATGGAAGAAATATGACCAAAAGTCCCAGTGTACTTTCCTTTATATTTGGAGGCTGTACTATCGCAATTATCTTCAATTAAAAACAGGTTATGTTTTTTGCAAATAGACAATAACCTATCCATATTACACGGATTGCCCAATGTGTTAGTGGCAAATATAGCACGTGTTTTTTTTGTAATATATTTCTCAATTATATCTTCGTCTATATTTAGAGTGTCTAATTTAACATCTATAAAAATAGGTTTTAAATTGTTTTGAATAATGGGATTAATAGTAGTGGGGAAGCATAGCGCAGTCGTAATAACTTCATCGCCTTTTTTTAAGGGATTTTTAAGGAGTTTAGACGTAAGAGATGACATGGCTAAAAGGTTAGCGGATGAACCAGAGTTACAAGTTAAAACATATTGTATTCCAAATAACTTTTTAATCTTTCTTTCAAATAATTCATTCCATCTTCCGTTGCAATGATTAACAGAAAACGAAGCTTTGATTTTATTAATAAGTTCTTTAAAACCTATTGAAGCATGAGCCACTGGAATATATTTAATCATATTTTCTCCAAATCATTAAATAAAATTATTATTCCTTAAAATCGTCTATAAACTTTTTTAATAATATAACTTCATATTCCCTATACTTAGCAGTGTTTTCAAACGTGTGTCTGTCAATACTAAAATAATTATTCATGTCATGCTCTATAAGTTTGTCCATGTCTTCTTGTTTTCCAGTTAAACAAGGCGAACTATGAGCAACCTCTATATGTTTAAGATACTTTTGTCTGCCTAATGATTTTGTTACTTCGTAAATCCAATTATCCGAACAATAATGTATTAATAAATTGGCAGAATAATTCCCAATAATATTCATATAGTTTTTGTGTATAACGTAATGGCGTGGAAGTTTTTCTGACCCAGCACCATCATTAAGCCACATTAAATATATTTTATCTTTAGGTATTAAGTCAAATTCATCTATTATTATTTTATCCCATCCCGGTGTTTTAAACTGCAAATCATTTGATACTGCTAATACTAAATTGTGTTTAGTGTTTTGTGCTAAGAAATTAAATTTATCATTAAGATAATACGGTTGTTTGAATACAAGCACTTTGTTTTCCATAATACAGTTAGGTAAAAATTCTTGTATTACTTTTTGTTCTTCTGCGTCATCATCATCTATTCCAATAACTAATTCTATATTAGAAAAATCACTTACTGTTGTTCGAATAGATTCTAAACACTTCTTAAGTTTTTCCGGTCTACCACGAGAACCCAGTATTAAAGACAATTTTTCCATATATATCCTCCATTATATTATTGACAGCAAGAACCACACTCTCTAGGACAATGGGCATAGTCATATTTTTTTTCACCAGTATCTTCATCGTATCCACGCTCTACTATTACTAATTCATAACCACATTGTGTACAAAATCTTTTCTTTATTTTCCCATCAAACGTAGTTTCTCTTTCTTTAAAATTGTCTTCCATAATAAAATCCTCCATAATGTTTACATAAAAAAAACCGTAATCCCACTTACCCGTTAAGGCAAGGCACACACGGATTACGGCTTAGCTTATAAATAAGCTTAAATACGTGTGCGATTATTTAAGATTATTTACTATAATACTATAGTACTATAGATTTTTTGTTTTGTCAACTATTTAAAAACCATCTCCTATTTCAAAAAAATCTTCAGGAGTACCTGCCTGTGGCTGTGGGTCTGAATTTATATACACGTTTTGTTCGGTCTCTTGTTTCGGTTTGTGAGTAAGAAACTCTACTTTCTCTGCAACAATTTCAAAAGAAGTTCTTTTGTTTCCAGATTTATCTGTGTAATTATTTTGTTCTATATGACCGTCAATTGCGATTTGATTTCCTTTGTGTTGATATGCACAAATATTATCCGCCAGTTTTCCAATAGACACAATGTCTAAAAAATTCGTGTGTTCCACTCCGTCTTTTACCCTTCCGCCTACAGCAATAGTAAACTTGCAAAGCGACGTTCCTGTAGTTGTAACTACTTTAGTAGGGTCTCTTGTTAATCTTCCTATTCCTACCCATCGGTTTAAATCATAGCTCATTAACAATCTCCTTATTTAATATTTAGATGTTTCTTGTCGGTTATTAACCTACATCCTTCTATGTTTTCGCCATTAATAAGTTTTTCTTTTATGGCTTGTTTGTCCATAACAATTTCCACGGTAGTCTTTTTGTATATATCAGGGACATAAGATTCGTCTGTTATTTCTACTGACGGAGGGTTGTTTCTTAATGATATTTTATAAGAATCTGTTTCGATTTGTTTAATGTCTTTTAATTCCATATATTGAATAATAGATTTTTTAATATAATCAGTTTTATTTTCCTCTGATTTAATCCATTGGTCGAGCTGTTTCTTCTTGTCTTTTAGAGTGTCTATTCTAGATTCTCTGGCTATAATCCACCACGACATTTTGTCTATCTTTTCGTTAGATGTTAATTCGTTTTCGACTTTAGCCTTGAGTAGCATGTTTTTTTCTTCGTCTGTGGTCTGCTCATCTTCAATGATAAAATTAACATAAGATTCAAATTCAATATCATTCCATAAAATTTTATTCATATATTGCGCTCCTTCCATGGGTATTCAAATTGTTTCCCAGTAATTTTTCTCCACAACAACTTTTTTTTTCCTTCTTTATTTTCGCACCATACAGCAATAGAATTTGTAAGCTTCCAGTGTTCAATAAACTGAGGGTTCCATAATTCGGACGCAATTCCAATATCTTTACAGCATCGCATAAGACAATTAGACTTTGCTGCTTCTGCCGCCGTAGCATAGGACATCATGGGGTTTTCTTTAAAGTATTCTTGCTCACCTATAGCCTCTGCGATAAATCTTCCCTGAATATACAAGGCTCCTTTATAGCACATAATTTTATCTTGTAGCTCTATTCCTCTTGGATGTATTGCCCACGCCCCAGCCCCAAAAGTTTTATTGAGAATTATTCTGTATTTAATTTCCGGAAGATAGATTAATCCATCTGGTCTTATTTCAATATCATTTTCGTCAATCTTAGATGCAAGTACGGTTTGCGCTTGTGCGTCAAACGCCTGACAAGATATACCTTGATACATATTATTTGTAATAATCTCTGAAAGTTTTTCTGAAGATACAATTAATTCGTTTTCCATAATTAAACTCCTTTAAATTTTCCCCGACATAAGGGTCAGTTATGCCGGGGCGAGAAAATATATGAGCGTTTTTTAATATATTTATTATATCACAAATAATATCGTTTGTCAATAGTTTTTTTGTTATATATTTATATCCAGCATTTATCGCAATATTCAAAATATTCTTTAATACTACCATAAGAAATTTCTTTTTTATATTGTTCTACGTCTTTTTTGTATTGTTTGTATTTATCATAGTTTCCTTTCCATTTGTTTTCTTGTGTAAATCCATAGTTTTTTTGTTTTGGTTTGTCCATTTTTTACCTCATTAAATTCAATTCTCCATAAATTTTTAAAATTTTAGTTGGGTAATAAAAATTATTTTTTGTAAGCCCATTGTAAGACCAGACTGTTTTGATTAAATCTCCGTTGTATTTATCCCAATAAGATTTAAGAATATAAGTTCCAGCATAAATATTGTTTTCAATATCAAACATCATGTCGTAATCGCACTTGTCAAACACTATATCATTCCAGATAGTATTAATCTGCATAAGCCCTTTATCTACTGTGTGTTTAATTTCTCCTGTACGATTGTTGGTATAATAGTTGTTATGTATAGCTTTATAATTACATTCTGATTCTGCTATAATTACAGAAAAAATTAAATATCTGTCTATTTTAAAAATCTTACTTGCTTTTTTCCCGACGCTGACAATATGGCGATAATCTATATCATAATTATAAATAGAATTATTTTTACAGTATCTAACCAAAATATTATAATCTGTATTAATAATTTTTTCTACAGATATTAACATTAACGCAACAAACAAAAGACAAAAACATATCAATATAATTTTTAATGTTGTGTTTATTATTTTCATTTTTATCTCATCAAAATCTTTTTATGGTTTCTTTTAAACAACTTTTACAAATCCTTATATGATATTTTCCGCCGCCTATTGTCGTAAATATTGCACATGGTACTTTTTCGTCGCATATATCACACTCATTATTATCATCATCAATAAATAAAAACCTTGAATTACCTTTGTGTTTTGGATTTAATCTATCCATGTTAACCCTCCACTTTTTTTAATAGATCACAATATTCACAACCATTATGATATTCATATCGTAATGGATTCTTTTCTAAATTACAATGACTTCTTTTAAAGGCTTCAATTAATTCTGTTCTTTCTTCTTGCCAATCGTCAAACATACTATCCAAATTTGAAGCATCTTCAATTTCTAACGAATTCCATTTATGATTATTCCATTCTTTGAAACTTCTTTCCATTCCATCCTCCCATGTCTACTTTTTTATACAGGGCGTATATATCGTGTTAGGCGAAAGACGGCGCAAGCCTTTTCAAATTATCTTTTAAAAAGACTATTGTAAAAGGTTTTAACGCTTCAATCAGCCTGTTTATTTCTTCCCTGCTTGGTTCATTCAAATGATGTCCTTTACTATCAGCACCTATATTGACCTGAATCGGTTTAATAAATTGAATCATCTTTACCAATTCATCCAGATCAAATTTCACAATAGGTTCAATAGTTACCATTTTATCGCATTTCAATTCAATCATTGCCCTGATTCTTTCTTCAATTTTTGGAGCTTTTGAAATTCCAGAATCATAATTTGATTCGATTGTTGTTGCTAAAACCGTTCCTTCTGGAAACTCATAAGACAAAAACCTTTCAGGATTCTTTGATTGAAACAAATATTTATTCTTAAATTCAGAGCAATGGTCTATTGTTTTATGTATCCAGACAGCCGGAATACTTTTTGAAAACATATCATTTCCACTGCCGACAAAAATAAAATTTCCTTCCCCTAAGTTACATTTAAATTCTTTTTCATCAAACCTGACTGGATTCAATTTGAACTTTTTCATATAGCAATACTCGCAATCGTGCTCACACTGACCTTTGATTGTATTCCAAGTGTGAGTTACAAAACCATACATATTACCGCTTTGTTTATTTAACATCGAACTCCTCCTTAAACTTTGCGCCGTCCATCGCCTAACACCGGCTATACGCCACGCCACAAGAATAATCGCCTCGCTTGTGGCTCGGCTTCACGAGTACCGAGCGCAGCGCATAGCCATGTCAGTTAGCTGAAATACTTTCCTAGCTTTTCTTTTAACTTATCTTTTCTTACTGTTATAAATCTACTGCCACCGTCGTTTAAATCTATTGTGTCAATATCGGAAAGTACATCAGCTAACAACGGATAGACGCTGCGGGTGCTATCGCACACATTTTGCGCGGCTTTTTCTTCTAGCCATAAAACATAATCAATATCAATTTCATCTTGACTATTATAAATTGTTGTTTTCCCTGTGTTTTCTTTGTAGAGCATTTCCATTGTCATTTTAATTACCTCCGATCAAATAATTATCAATCTCTTTTTTTGCACTTTCAAACCCCTCGCAAACAACAGCTCTATATCCATTTCTATTCAAGTATTCTTGATATTCTTTCTGCTTTTCGCTGACCACACCGCCTGATTCTTTTTTTAGTTCGATAAATAAACCAAAGTATATTTCGCATATTTCATTTCCATCTGTAGGTTTAAATATTATTAAATCGGGTGTCCCAGCCTCATAACCTAACTTTTTAGCAAGGCTGCCTTTTCTTGCATTGTCTATCAGCCCTCCTGGACTTATCCCTATCCTAACTCCCGGATACTGAGCATGAATATATTGAACTAAGGCAATCTGTGTTTGCTGTTCTTCGTGTTTTAATTTTTTACAAATTGGAAAATTATTTTTATAAAACAATTCTTGAAAAGTTTTTGAATCAACAAAAGCCTTTCCGCTTTCAACAGATTCATTTTCATGTTTCCCAAAATCAAAACCTTTCTTGGAATAGTTTAATGTAGATTTAAGTTGTTTATTTATTAGTTTATTCATTTTTAAACTCCTTTTTAATCGCCATCGCCATAGCCATAGCCATAGCCATAGCCATCGCCACAGCCATCGCCATTGCCATAGCCATAGCCATAGCCATAGCCATAGCCATCGCCATAGCCATAGCCATAGCCATAGCCATAGCCATCGCCATAGCCATTGCCATAATTTAAATTAGATTGACAATCTTCTTTTAAAGTTCGTCTTTCCATTTTGATTCCTCACAACAAATAGTTGCTATTACATTCAAATAATCAAATTCTACAATACCATAACATTTTTCTAAAATAGTGTCTTTTTTTTTCCCTTCTTTTGCAAGTTCACCAAGTCCTTTA
>Ga0265297_10001704_pt1 | contig 49377 bp, 44 predicted proteins | sample Munlanlwell13791_FD_192502 | JGI IMG/M metagenome (GOLD analysis project Ga0265297, IMG submission 192502) | Leachate microbial communities from a municipal landfill in Southern Ontario, Canada - Leachate well 137-91 | ecosystem: Engineered > Solid waste > Landfill > Unclassified | place...
TTCGGCCGTGAGCTCGGTCAGGGTCACGTCGTAGCGCTGGGAAATGTCGCAGGAGCCGATGCCATAGGCGGAGAACACCGCCGCCATCCGCGGGATCGAAACGCGGGAGATCCCGGCCTTCTCCGCGACGCCGCAGGCGTTGAGCGGGCCGGCGCCGCCGAAGGCCAGCATCACCGTCTCGTCGCCGATGGTGGTGAAGCGGTGCAGCTCCTCCGCGATCTTCTCCTCGAAGGCGCTGCCCATGCGGAGCAGGGCTTCCTCGAGGCCGACGCCGAGCGGCCCGGCGATATTGGCCGTGACGGCGGCACGGGCGCGTTCGCTGTCGAGGCCCATGCCGCCGCCGAAATAGGAGCCCGGATCGAGCAGGCCCATGAGCAGGCTGGCGTCGGTGATCGTCGCTTCCTTGCCGCCGCGGCCGAAACAGGCCGGACCGGGCACCGCGCCGACGCTGTCGGGACCGATGGTGATGGCGCCGTCCTTCACGCGGAAGACGGAGCTGCCGCCGACGCCGGCACTCCAGATTTCGCACAGCGGAAAGGAGACGGCGATGCCCTCGACACGGCCGCGCCGGGTCGAAGGCACGGTGCCGCGGCTGTACTGGCAGATGTCGGTCGTGGTACCGCCGACGTCGATCGCGACCGTCTCTTCGAAGCCATAGAGCTTGGAATAGGATTTCACCCCTTCCATGCCGCCGCGCGGGCCGGAGGAATAGGTCTTGATCGCCACCGTCTTGGCGACACGCGAAGCATCACCGTCGTTGCGGAAGATCAGCAGCGGATTCTTGGTGCGGAAGGCGCGCAGACGATTTTCCGCGTTGTAGAGGAAGCCTTCCATCGAGGGGTGAAGGAAGGAATTGATCAGCGCCGTCCAGGTGCGCCGGATATGATCCTTGTCGCTGGTGAGATCCGAGCCATAGAGGATCGGCACGGCCCCCAGCAGATGGCGCGGGTACTTGCGCAGGGCGACGCGGGCGAAGGCTTCTTCGAGGGCGCGGAAGTCTTCGCCGCCGAAGGCCACCACCAGGCGCTTGGCGCCGAGCGCGGTGAGCTGGTTGATCGCCTTCACCACATCGACATCGGCGTCCGGCCCGTTCACCGTCGCGGCATCGAGATACACCACGCGGTCACCGACCAGCGCCGCCCAGACTTCCGGGTCCTGTTCCCTCAGGCGGGCGGGAAGCTTCCGCGAGGCGGCGTCGAGCACCAGGCCGAGCTGCGGTCCCTTGCGTTCGCAGATCGCGTTGGTGCCCTGGGTGGTCGAGTAACGGATGAGGTCCACGTCCTCGAGCAGGCGCTTCACGTCCTCGGCGCCGTAGAGCACGGCCGAGGCCTTCTGGATGCCTTCGAAGAAGCAACGGCTGAGGTCGTAGGGCGTGGTCAGCACCTTGGTCTTTTCGACCTTGCCGTCTGCGAATATGCAGATGTCGGTCAGGGTGCCGCCATTGTCGATATTGATCTGCAGGGTCATCTTCGAGGACTCCTCCCTTGGGTCTCGTGGCCGTCGTTTCGACCGCCTTCCTGGTATCTCTTGGAGTGGGAGCCGGCCTGTCACGCCGGCCGGCCCGGCTCTGGACGGAGAACAGCAAGCGCCATGCCAGGGCCCTCGGCGGCCGTGGCGGGGCCGATCAAGCCATTGTTTCAATTATATTTTTTCAGATCCGAGCGGGCCGTCGGCGGGACTGCGCCCGCGGCCGATTTTCGGTCGCACCACCGTCCGGGGCGTCGCCGAAAGAAACGCCCCCATCGAAAGGGGGGCGAGGCGGTACCCCGCCCGCTTGTCGGAAATTCGAACGGCGCGGCCGGACGAACGTCCGATTTCCGTCCACCCGCCGTCCGGCGGCACCCCCGGTTTTCCGGGCTTTCGCGGTTGGCACCGGAATTGCCTCTCCGCTTCCCCCAAGAAGCTCGCGAACTGGAGGAAACCCATGAAGGCGCTCGTCTATCTCGGCCCCGGCAAGAAGGCCGTGGAAGACCGTCCCCTGCCCAGGCTCGGCGCCCCGTCCGATGCAATCGTGAAGATTACACGGACGACGATCTGCGGCACCGACCTGCACATCCTGAAGGGCGACGTGCCGACCTGCCGGCCCGGCACCGTGCTCGGCCACGAAGGCGTCGGCATCATCGAGGAAGTCGGCTCCGCCGTGGGCGCCTTCAAAAAGGGCGACCATGTGCTGGTCTCCTGCATCACCGCCTGCGGCAAATGCGACTACTGCAAGCGCGGCATGTATTCCCACTGCACCACGGGCGGCTGGACCCTCGGCCACACGATCGACGGTACCCAGGCGGAATATGTCCGCATCCCCCATGCCGACACCAGCCTGCACCACATTCCGGCCGGCATGGACGAGGATGCCCTCGTCATGCTCTCCGACATCCTGCCGACCGGCTTCGAATGCGGCGTGCTGAACGGCAAGGTCAGCCCGGGCTCGACCGTCGCCATCGTCGGCGCCGGGCCGGTCGGCCTCGCGGCCCTGCTCACCGCCCGTTTCTATTCGCCGGCCGAGATCATCATGATCGATCTCGACGACAACCGCCTCGCCGTCGCCAAGACCTTCGGTGCGACGGCGGGCGTCAATTCTGGCACGACCGATGCCGTCGCCAAGGTGATGGAACTGACCGGCGGGCGCGGCGTCGACACGGCGATCGAGGCGGTCGGCATTCCGGCGACCTTCGCGCTCTGCGAAGACATCGTGGGGGCCGGCGGCACCATCGCCAATGTCGGCGTGCATGGCACCAAGGTCGACCTGCACCTGGAACGCCTGTGGGCGCACAACATCACGCTGACCACCCGCCTGGTCGACACCGTGACCACACCCATGCTGCTGAAGACGGTGCAGGCGAAGACCCTGAAACCCGAGCAGCTGATCACCCACCGCTTCAAGCTGGACGACATCCTCGCGGCTTACGAGACCTTCGGCAAGGCTGCGGCGACCAATGCTCTCAAAGTGCTGATCGAAGCCTGAGGCCGACGACGCGGTGCTCTGACTGTTACCAGTCAGAGATGGAGTTCGTCCTTTTGAATACCCGACGATCAGCGTCGCGGGTGGCGGAGATCGAAGCAGTGGGAGGGGTGTCGTCCCTGCCACTGCCAGCACGCGCCGGCGGCACAGGCCGAATAACAGCGTCTCGTTGAAAAGCTCGTCCCCCATTCGGACGGGATATGCGGGCGCCGACAGGCGAACCACCGGCGCGCCAGGACCAACGCCAGGAGCCGCGTACTCATGCCCGGCGGTCGCCAGTATTTTCTGGCGACAATTGACCCTCGCCTTCGGCCAGGGGGCCGACCAGCCGGACAGAGCAGAAGACGGCCCGATCGCGCCGGGGACGACGCCGCTCAGCGTGATCACCTCGATCCCACCACCGACCGCCTTTCACTGGGCGGTCCCGGCATAGGCAGCCGAGCCGCTCGCCTCGGACCGCCCCCCGCCCCCCCGGGGGGGGGGCATCCGCTTTCACCATCCATCTGCGACGATCGAACGACGCCATGTTCGGTGTCACGAGATCATCAGGAAAGTGAAACCGGTTCGTTCGCGTCGGCAGCTAGGGTGCGCGGGTTTCGAACGAACACGCGCCGCCACCGAATGAACTTCTCGCCCCGCCAGCAACACATCGTCGACCTCGTCCGCCGCCACGGCTTCATGTCGGTGGACGGACTGGCCGGCCATTTGGCCGTGACGCCCCAGACCATCCGGCGCGACCTCGCCGGACTCCGCGATGCCCAGGTATTGCGGCGCTGTCACGGCGGCGCGGAATATCTGGAGGCGGGCGAGCGGAACCTCTCCTACGACGACCGCAAGATCACCCACCGCGAGGCCAAGCGCGCGATCGGCGCCCATGTCGCCCGGGCGATCCCGGACGGCGCCTCGGTCTCCTTCGGCATCGGTACGACGCCGGAATTCGTCGCCCGGGCGCTGGCGGGCCACGCCGGCCTGACCGTCGTCACCTGCAATTTCAACGTCGCCATGGCGCTGAGCGGCCAGCGCGACAACCGCATCATCGTGCCGGGCGGCCGGCTGCGCCTGCCCGACCGCGACATCCTGGGCGCCGAGGTCGAGGAGATGTTCCGCGCCTACCGGGTCGATTACGGCATCTTCGGCGTCGGCGGGATCGAGCCGGACGGCACGCTGCTCGATTTCGACCGGGCCGAGGTCGGCGCCCGCCTGGCGCTGGCCGCCTCGTGCCGGAATTCGATCCTGGTCGCCGATGTCACCAAATGCGGCCGGCCGGCGCCGGCCCGCGGCGGCTTCCTCGGCGATGCCGGGTCGATCGTGCTGGACCGCGCCCCGCCTCCCGCCTTCGCCCCCCTCTTCCCCGAGGATCGTCTCTCGATCGCGGAGCCCATGCCGTGAGTGATTTCGTCCGCCTCGACGGGGTGACCCGGCGCTTCGACGGCCAGGGCGGGGTCGAGGATCTGTCGCTCGCCGTGCCGCGCGGCGCCTTCACCGTGCTGCTCGGCCCGTCGGGCTGCGGCAAGTCGACCACGCTTCGCCTGATCGCAGGGCTGGAGGCGCCGGAGCGGGGCCGGGTCCTGATCGGCGGGCGGGACGTCACGGCGGCGCCTCCGGCCGAGCGCGGCCTCGCCATGGTGTTTCAGTCCTACGCCTTGTTCCCCCATCTGACCGTCGCGGAAAACATCGTCTTCGGCCTCCGGGTGCGTGGCCTTTCGCGCGCCGAGCGGGCTGCGCGCTTGGCCGATGCACTGGCCCTGACCGGCCTCGCCGGGCTCGAGAGGCGCAAGCCCGCCCAGCTTTCGGGCGGGCAGCGCCAGCGCGTAGCGCTGGCCCGGGCCGTGGTAGCGGGCCACCCCCTGTGCCTGATGGACGAGCCCCTGTCCAACCTCGACGCCAAGCTCCGCCACGGCGTCCGGCAGGAGATCCGCGCCCTGCAGCAGCGGCTCGGCATGACTGTCGTCTATGTCACCCACGACCAGACCGAAGCCATGGCCATGGCCGATTGCGTCGTCCTGATGCGCGACGGCCGGATCGAGCAGGCGGGCGCGCCGGCCGACCTCTATGCCAGGCCGGCGACCGCCTTCGCCGCCGGCTTCATCGGCAGCCCACCCATGGTCCTGCTGCCGGGCGAGCTTCTGGCCGGTGCGCCGGAAAACAGCCTTCTCGGCATAAGGGCGGAAGACATCCGCCTGCTGCCGCCGGGCGACGGCCTGCTCCAGGGCCGCGTCGTCGCCAATGAATTCCTGGGGGCCGAAACCTTCGTTTATCTCGACGTCGGCGGCCCCACCCCGATTTCCGCGCGTGTGCCGGGCCGCTTCGAGCAGGCGCCGGGCACGCCGCTCGCCATCAGTTGGGCCCCGGACGCGGCCCACTGGTTCGACCGCGACGCCGGCCGGCGCCTTGCGGTCCCCACCCCGGCAATGCCGGCCAGTCGAGAGGACCCTTCGTCATGAACAGCCTGTTCCGCGCCGCCGCACTCGCGGTCGGCCTGCTCGGTGCCGGTGCCGCCCCGGCGCTCGCCGAAACCGAACTCACGATGTATTACCCGATCGCGGTCGGCGGCCCCCTGACCCAGGTGATCGACGGCATGATCACCGGCTTCGAGGCCGAGAATCCCGACATCAAGGTGAAGGCCGTCTATGCCGGCAATTACGACGACACGCGCGTCAAGGCGCTGGCCGCGATCAAGGCGGGCCAGCCCGCCCAGCTCTCGGTGCTGTTCTCGATCGACGCCTACGACCTGATCGAACAGGACCTGATCGTGCCCTTCGAGGACGTGGCGAAGAGCGCCGACGACAAGGCCTGGCTGGACAGTTTCTATCCGGCGCTGATGGCCAACGGCCGGATCGACGGCAAGACCTGGGGCATTCCGTTCCAGCGCTCGACCATCGTCATGTATTACAACAAGGACCTGTTCCGCGCAGCCGGCCTGGACCCCGAGCATCCGCCGAAGACCTGGGACGAGCTGGTTTCCATGGGCCAGAAGCTGACCAAGGACGGCCAGTGGGGCATCATGATCCCCTCGACCGGCTATCCCTATTGGATGTTCCAATGCTTCGCCATCCAGAACGGCAAGGAACTGGCGGGCAAGGACGGTGCGTCTGTCCAATTCGACGATCCGGCGGTGATCGAGGCGCTGGAATTCTGGCGTTCGCTGGCGGCCAAATACAAGATCTCGCCGGAAGGCACGATCGAATGGGGTACGCTGCGCCAGGCCTTCGTCAAGGGCCAGACGGCGATGATGTGGCACACCACCGGTAACCTGACCGCGGTGCGCAAGGAAGCCGGCTTCGACTTCGGCGTCGCCGAGCTGCCGGCCCACAAGCAGCCGGGCTCGCCCACCGGCGGCGGCAATTTCTACCTCTTCAAGAGCGCCTCGCCCGCCGAGCGCGAAGCCGCGCTGAAGCTGATCCGCTACATGACCGCCCCGGACCGTGCCGCCGAATGGTCGATCGCCACGGGTTACGTCGGGACGAGCCCGGCCGCCTACGAGACCGAGAAGCTGAAGGCCTACGGCAAGGACTTCCCCCAGGCCCTGGTCGCCCGCGATCAGCTGAAGGTCGCGATCGCCGAATTCTCGACCTGGTCGACCGCCCGCGTCCGCGAAGCGCTGAACAACGCCGTCCAGGCCGCCCTGACCGGCAGCAAGAGCCCGGCCGACGCCCTGAAGGAAGCCCAGGCGACCGCCGACGCCCTGCTGAAGCCCTACAAGAAGTGAGCTGAGGGGGCGGGCGACCGCCCCCGACGCCCCCACCTGCCGACGGGAGAGCCCGATGGACCCGATCCTCCGCAACCGGCGCCGGCGCCAGGCGCTCTACGGCTGGATGCTGCTCTCCCCGTCGCTCGTCCTGCTCTCACTCTTCGCCTTCCTGCCCACGGCGACGACCGCCTGGAGCAGCCTGTTCTCGCGCGGGACGCCGCGCCGGCCGGCGGTCTTCAATGCCCCCGACGGCTATGCCGACCTCTTCGCCGATCCGACCTTCTGGACCGTGGCAGGCAACAACCTGATCTATGCCGCCGTGGTCATTCCGGTCTCGATCGTCCTCGCCCTGGTCATGGCGCTCTACGCCGATGCCAAGATCCCGGCGCGCGGCTTGGTGCGCAGCGCCTATTTCACGCCGACCGTGCTGCCCATGATCGCCGCGGCCAATCTGTGGTTGTTCTTCTATACGCCCGGCCTCGGCGTGATCGACAGCATTACGGCGCTGTTCGGCGCGGCGCCGGTCAACTGGCTGGGCAGTCCGGGGACCGCTCTCGGCGCCGTCATCGTGGTGACGGTCTGGAAGGAGGCGGGTTTCTTCATGATCTTCTATCTCGCCGCCCTGCAGACGATCCCGCCCGACCTCCGCGAGGCGGCCAGGATCGAGGGTGCGGGGCGTCTCACCTATTTCCGCCGCGTGCTGCTGCCGCTGCTGATGCCGACCACCGTCTTCGTCTTCATCAACGCCCTGATCAATTCGGTGAAGATGATCGACCACCTGTTCATCCTGACCAAGGGCGGCCCCGACAACGCCTCGAAGCTGATCCTCTACTGGATCTGGGAAATGGCCTTCTCCTTCTTCGACCAGCCCCATGCCGCGGCCATGACCGTGCTGGTGCTGCTGGTGCTGGCCGCGGCCGCGCTGCTGCAATTCCGCGTCCTCGACCGGCGGGTGCACTACCGATGAGCGCCAGACGCCTGCTCGCCCGGCTCGATGCCGCGGGCGCCCTGCTGCTGGCCCTGGTCTGGGTGGCGCCGCTGGTCTTCGCCGCCTGGGCCGCCGTGCATCCGCCCGGCGCCGCCCTCGACTTCGACCTCGGCGCGCCCCTGACCCTGGCGAATTTCGAGACCGCGTGGGTGGCCGCGCCCTGGGCCACCTATGTCGCCAATACCGTGATGCTGGTCGCCTTCATCCTGGCGGGCCAGCTCGTGCTCTGCACCCTGGCGGGTTTCGCCTTCGCCCGTTTCAGCTTCTTCGGGCGCGATACCTTGTTCGTCCTCGTGCTGATGCAGCTCTTCATCCTGCCGGAAGTGCTGATCGTCGAGAATTACGCCATGACCGCCCGCCTCGGCCTGGTCGACAGCATTGCGGGGATGGGCCTGCCCTATGTCGCCTCGGCCTTCGGCATCTTCCTGCTGCGCCAGGCCTTCAAGTCGGTCCCCCTCGAACTGGAGGAAGCGGCACGGGTCGAGGGCTGTTCCTGGATGGGCGTGCTTTGGCGCGTCTATGTCCCGGCGGCGCGGCCGGTCTATCTCGCCTATGCCCTGGTCTCGGTCGCCACCCATTGGAACAATTTCCTGTGGCCGCTGATCGTCAGCCAGTCGGCCGAGGTCCGCCCACTCACCGTCGGCCTCTCCCTCTTCGGCGCGCCGGAGAGCGGGGTCGACATCACCGTGGTCAGCGCCGCCACGCTGATGACCGTGGCGCCCCTGCTGCTCGCCTTCCTGATCTTCCAGCGCCAGTTCATCCAGGCCTTCCTGCGCGCCGGCATCCGTTAGAGAGATCAAAGCACGTGGCGACCCTCGATCACTTCGAGGCCGCGGCGGGCGAAGCGCCGGGCCAACGGCGCCGTCTCGGCCGCATTGGCCCCTGCGGCATTGCCGAGGCGGGCGCGGTCGGCGATGCCGACAAAGATCACGGCGAAGCGGAACAGGGCGAAGGCCTTGTGGAAGGGCAGCAGCTCGCCCGCCCCCGGATTGCCCAGGTGGTAGCGGGCGACGAATTCCGCCTCTTCCGGCAGGCCTTCCGCCGCCCAGTCGAGCCCGAGGATGCCGCCATATTCGGCGGGCGCGCTGTGCCACGGCAGGACGCAGAATCCGAGATCGGCGAGCGGATGGCCGAGGGTCGACAATTCCCAGTCCAGGATGGCGACGACGCGCGGCTCGGTCGGATGGAAGATCACATTGCCCATGCGGAAGTCGCCATGCGCCAGGCTGACCGCGCCGTCGTCCGGCGGCATATGGGCGGGCAGCCAGTCGGCCAGGCGGTCGAGCTCCGGGATCGGCTCGCTCGCCGACTCGCGCCACTGCCGGGTCCAGCGGGTGATCTGACGCTCGAAATAATTGCCGGGGCGGCCATAGTCGGCCAGGCCCACCGCCTCGGGGCGGAGCCGATGCATGACCGCCAGCGCATCGGCCAGCGCCAGCCACAGGTCTCGGCGTTCCGCCGGCGCCACCGACGGCAGGGCACAATTGTCGAACACCCGGCCCTCGACCCGTTCCATCAGGTAGAAGGGCGTGCCCAGGAGGCCGGCATCGGCGTGATAGAGGATCGGCCGGGCCACTGGCACATCGGTCGGGTGCAAGGCTTCGAGCACCCGGTATTCGCGGTCGATGGCATGGGCGCCACGCAGGATCGGCCCGGCCGGCTGCTTGCGCAGGACCATGCGCCGGCCGCCGTGGGTGACGAAATAGGTCGGGTTCGACTGGCCGCCGCCGATCCGCTCCAACGCGAAATCGCCGGCCGCGCCGAAGCGCCCGTCGAGGAAGCCGCGGAGTGCCGCCGGCTCGAAATCAACCCCGCTCGCCGCCGCCATGATCAGGCCTCCGCCGCCGGCCAATGCCAGAAATTCCGGCCCTCGGTCGCCAGGTTGCGGTCGAGCACCATGCGATGAACCTCGTCGGCGCCATCGACCAGCCGCGCTTGGCGGGCATAGCGGTAGATCCATTCGAGCGGCGTATCCTTGGAATAGCCATAGGCGCCGTTGATCTGGATCGCGGTATCGACCGCCTTGTGCAGCAGATTGGCGACATGGACCTTGGCCATGGAGACTTCCTTCCGGGCATAGCCGCCGCGGTCGAGTTCCCAGGCCGCCTTCATGACCAGGAGGCGGCCGATCTCGATCTGCATCGCGAGGTCGCCCAGCATCAGGCGGATGCTCTCCTTCTTGGCCAGGCGCTCGCCGAAGGCGAAACGCTCCTGGGCATAGGTGCGGGCGATCTCGACGCAGCGCTTGGCGAGGCCGAGCCAGCGCATGCAATGGGTGAGCCGCGCCGGCCCCAGGCGCATCTGGGTGAAGCGGAGCCCGTCGCCCTCGCCCAGGATCAGATTCTCTTCCGGGATCTCCAACCCATCGAACAGCAGCTCGCAATGCCCGCCGTGTTCTTCCGGCCCCATGATCGGAATGCGCCGCTCGACCCGCCAGCCGGGCTCGGCGGCATCGAACAGGAAGGCCGAGAGGCCGCGGCGCGGATCGTCCGAGGTGCGCGCCATCAGGATGAAATGCTGCGCCCCCTCGGCCCCGGTGATGAACCACTTGCGGCCGCGGACGACATAGCGGTCGCCCTTCTTGGTCGCCGTGGTCAGCATCATCGAGGGATCGGAGCCAGAGCCCGGGTGCGGCTCGGTCATGACGAAGGAGGAACGGACCTCGCCCCGCACGATGGGCATGAGCCAGCGTTCCTTCTGCGCCCCCTCCAGCACCTTTTCGAGCACCATCATGTTGCCGTCGTCGGGGGCGGCCGAATTGAACACCACGGGCCCGAAGATCGACCGGTTCATCTCCTCGTAGCAGGCCGCCATGCCGACCTTGCCCAGGCCCTGACCGCCGGTCTCCGGGCGGAGTTGCAGGCACCACAGGCCTTCGGCGCGGGCCTTGGCGCGGAGAAGGGCCAGGGCTTCGGCATTGATGTTCTCATGGGCGTCGAAATTGGCCCGGTCGGCTTCGGCCGGCAGGATTTCCTCTTCGACGAAACGGGCGATCCGGGCACGGAAATCCTCTTCGCGTGCCGGCAGGGTGAAATCCATGGCAACAGCCTCCATTTTTCTATCGAGCGCCCGTTCGATTTTATTAGACTTGAAGTCGCCGCGCGGCAAGGCTTCCCTGAGCAGGCCGGAAAGAGAACGGGAATGGCGACACGCATAGGCCTGCAGGCCGAATTCAGCACCGAGGCCCTGTGCCGCTCGATCCTGGAACGCCACCACGCCACGATCGCCGTGCAGAAGCCCGACTTCGCCCTGCGCAAACTCGAGGTGATCGTCGCCGCCGCGCTGAAACTGTCCAACCGATCGGGCTTCCAGGCCATGTCGCTGCGCGAACTGGCACGCACCTCCGGCGTCTCCATGGGCGGGCTCTATGCCTATTTCGACAGCAAGACCACCCTGCTGAAGATGATCCTGGGCGCGGTCGTGGCCGCGGTCGAACAGGCGCTGTCGCAACCGCCGGAGACGGTGGCGGCGGATCCGGTCGCCCATCTCGGCTGGCTGATCGAAACCCATGTCCGGCTGAGCGAGGTGATGCTGCCCTGGTTCGCCTTCTCCTTCATGGAGGCGAAGAATTTCCCCCCTGCCGAGCGGCGCATGGCGATCGACAGCGAGGAATTGACCGAGGGCTTCCTGGCCCGGGCGATCGAACAGGGCATCGCCAGCGGCCGCTTCCGTCCGGACACTTCACCGCTGCTGCCCACCCTGATCAAGCCGATGCTGCAGGATTGGTATGTCAAACGTTCCAAATACCAGCGCCGCAAGGTGACGATCGAACAATATGTCACCGCCGTGCGGGAAGTCGCCCTGGCCGCCTGCCTGCCCTGAAGACAGGCCGCCCCCGGCACCGTCGATGAGCCGTGAACTGGGCACGCTGCTGACGCGGACGGCCCAAAAAGCGAACACCCGCGGCAGCGTGCGCACGGGGATGTCGTTATCGGTGGTTGCGGGGGCCTGCAATGACCGAGACCAGCACTCGCTACATGTGGCCATCTAGTGCTTCGGCGCACAAGTCCCCACGGACGAAGCGACGAAGCAAATGGCACCTAAAGGAAACGCCGTCTCAAGGTGGGCGGTATGTTGCCTTCCCGGAAATAGAAGCACCGTTTTGAAAAACTGGTAAAACCAAAGCTTGTAGATCAACTTTCCTCAAAATCTGTATTATAGGCTATAAGCCATTGCGGAATTACTTCCAGCCCAGCATCTATTTTTTTTAAAAAAATATCAATATCCTCGTCCCCGAGAGCACATAAATAAATAAATCCGTCTTGAATACCAAGATATCTCTCGCCAGAACTTCCTGGTGAAACCAAATATGCGTGCCCCTCGAATAATAGACAATAGAATACAATATACGACAGTAATAACTTTGCCCGCGTATCCTGCGAATCAATTAATATTGCGCCGCACGCGTTAATTGCCTTTGCCGTTTCGTTGCCGATGAGAGAGGAAAATAAGAACTCTTCCGCGGCCGAAAACCAATTAGAATTGTCAAATTGCACAATATACCCGTCACCATCTTGAAGCCAATCAATAACATGGCGGGAAAAATACAAAAGCGCTCGCCCATCCGATGGAGCTTGACGATTCTTCCATCGGACTTCTTGTGATAATCCATCACGGGCATATTCAATCGATGACCATTCGCTAAGTTTTAGACCGAGACTGGAAAGTATTTCCTCGATCCTATGGCGCTCAAGTGCATGAACACTGTAAGATTCTGCATCACTCATGTTCATTCCTTACATCAAATAAGAGGCTGTACATGAAATGAGAAGCTGATCAACTTGGCACCGACGCAACAAGAAGCCACCAATTAGTAGGCTGGGCGGGAGTGCAATAGGGTACCCGGAAAGGCACCCACGGGACTTGATGTGAGCCCAGAAAACTGGATCGTTCGGCGTTAGAGTTTTCCGGTCTGTTTTCTCTTAGCCGGGAGAAGCGGATGACGATGAAGGCATCGGAGTTTTGGAGGCACAGAAGGCGTTCATCCTGAAGCAGTGGGCGGACGGTGTGCCGGTGTCGGAGATCCGCCGGACGGCCGGACTCAGCCCGGCGACAGCAGTTCGCGCATGGCCGCCTCGATCGCCACGGTCTCGTCCGGGAAACGGCCGGGGGCGCCGGCACAATGGCCATAGGGCGAGGCGAGCGGTCGAAGCTCGGCCCCGGGGACGGCGGCCACTTCCAGCCGGGCTTCTTCCAACGTGAAATAGGCGTCGCGGTCGCAGGGCATGACGATGGTGCGCGCGGTGACGCGTCCGAGCGCCTGGACCCAATCGCCCGCGGCCATGTCGCCGATCTCGGCGGTAATCCAGGTCCGCAGCATGGCGAGGAGGTCGCCGGCGTCGATCGCCAGATGCTCCTCCTCCCAGGCGCGGAGAAAATCCTCCAGGGTCTCGGCGCCGAGCAGGCGGTAGCGCGCCTCGCGGAAGAACTGGGCCGAATAGGCCCAGCCGCAATAGGCCCGGCCGAAGGCGCGAAGCCCGGCCTCGGGCGGGGTCAGATAGGCCCCGCCGGCAAAGCCGCCGTCGGCTTCGAGCGCCGCCTTGACCCCTTCGAGGAAGACCCGGTTCAAGGGCCAGCAGCGCGCCGTGCCGCAGACCGGCAGCAGTGCCCGCACCATCGAAGGAAACAGGGCGGCCCAGTGCCAGGCCTGGATCGCCCCCATCGACCAGCCGCTGGCCAGCGCGATCTGCCGGACTCCCAGCTCCTCGGTCAGCAGGCGGTATTGGGCGCGCACGTTGTCGATGACGCCGACCGCCGGGAACGCCGCCCGCTCCGCCCCCGCCGGCCAATGGCTGGGCGAGGTCGAGACGCCGTTGCCGAACATGTTGGGAATGACGATGAAATAGTGTGCCGGATCGAGCGCCCGGCCGGGGCCGATCAGGGGCAGATAGGAACGGTCCGTGCCCGTGTAATAGGTCGGCAGCAGGATGCAATTGTCCGCCGTCTCGTTCAGGCGGCCATAGGTCCGGTAGCACAGCCGGGCATCGGTGACGATGCCGCCGGCCGCGAGCGGCAGGGGACCGAGGGCGAAACGGCGGAGCGGCGGCAGCGCCGTCACGGCGCCGCCCGGCCGAAGAGTTGCAGCCGATTGCCGGCCGGATCGCGGAAACTGGTGACGCGGCCGTGGGTTCCCATGTCGCGGATCGGATCGACCGCGACGCCGGCCGCCGTCAGGGCCGCCACGGTGGCGTCGAGGTCGTCGACCTGGAACACCAGTATGGTGCCGGTGGCGCCCGCCGGTGCCTCCTCCGGCGCCGCCAGGGCGAAATTGGCGCCGCCGGTATCGAATTGCGCCCAGCGCGTACCGTCCTGGAACTTGAGCGGCAGGCCCAGGACTTCTTCGTAGAAGGCGCGCTGGGCCGCCATGTCCGGGGTCACGACATAGGCGAGCTGAAGCTTGATCGGCATAGTGTTCTCGTCCGGCTAGAGGATCTTGGACAGGAAGGCCTTGGTGCGTTCCTGCTGAGGATTTTCGAAGACGTCGCGCGGGCTGCCGTATTCGACGATGGTGCCGGCATCCATGAAGGCGACCCGGCTGCCCACCTCGCGGGCGAAGCCCATCTCGTGGGTGACCACGACCATGGTCATGCCGTCGAGCGCGAGTGCCCGCATGACGTCCAGCACCTCGCCCACCAGTTCGGGGTCGAGGGCCGAGGTCGGCTCGTCGAACAGCATCAGCTTGGGCCGCATGGCGAGCGCCCTGGCGATCGCCACCCGCTGCTTCTGACCGCCCGAAAGCTCGCGCGGGTAGGCGTCGAGCTTGGCGCCGAGGCCCACCCTTTCGAGCAGCGCCTTGCCCCGCTCGACCGCCTCCTTGCGGGATTCGCCCCGGACATGGATCGGCGCCTCGATCACATTGCCGAGAGCCGTCATGTGGTTGAACAGGGCGAAGCTCTGGAACACCATGCCGATCTCGGCCCGTTTCGCCGCCACCTCCGCCTCACGGAGTTCGTAGAGACGGTTGCCCTCGCGCCGATAACCGACCAGTTCGCCGTCGACGTAGAGGGCGCCCGAATCGATCTTCTCCAGGTGGTTGATGCAGCGCAGGAAGGTCGACTTGCCCGACCCCGACGGCCCGATCAGGCAGAGCACTTCGCCCGCCGCCACGCTGAGGTTGATGTGGTTGAGGACCTGGAAGTCGCCGTAACTCTTACAGACGTTCTCGGCCAGGATGATCGGTTGCTGCATGTGCTGAATCCCCAATCCCGCGCCGCCCGGAGGGACGGCGCGGGCCCCTCGTCAAAAGAAGTGGAGGTAGCGCTCGCTCTCCCAGTCGGAGACATGGGCCATATAGGACAGCCATTCGTCCCGCTTGTAGGAAAGCCAAGCATCGGCCATCAGATCGCCCATCACCGCGCGCGACAAGGGGTCGGCCTCGAAGGCGTCGAGCGCTTCTTCGAGGGTGCGGGGAAGCTGGCGGATGCCGCGGGCTTTCAATTCGTCGGCCGGCAGCTCGTACATGTTCTCGCGGTTGGGCGCGCCGGGGTCGAGGCCCTCGCGGATCCCTTCGAGGCCGGCCGCCAGCACCATCGCCGCCCCCAGGTAGGGATTGCAGGCGGCATCGGCCGAGCGCAGCTCGATCCGCCCGCCGCCGAGCGGGATGCGCACGGCATTGGTGCGGTTGTTGTTGCCGTAGCAGGCGAAGATCGGCGCCCAGGTGAAGCCCGACATGCTGCCCCGCTTCACCAGCCGCTTGTAGCTGTTGACGGTCGGCGCGACCACGGCGCAGATCGCGGGGAGGTGGCGCACCACGCCGGCCGTGAACTGATAGCCGAGGGTGGAAAGGCCGCAGCCCTTGGGATCGGCCTTGTCGGCGAAGAGGTTGCGGCCGTTGGCGAGATCGGCCAGCGACATGTTGAAATGGGCGCCGCTGCCGGTCCGGTTGGCATAGGGCTTGGGCATGAAGCTGGCGAACAGCCCGTGCTTCCGCGCGATATGGTTCGCCATCATGCGCAGGAAGACGAAGCGATCCGACATGGTGAGCGCGTCGGCATAGGCGAAGTCGATCTCGAATTGGCCGAGGGCGTCTTCCTGGTCGAAGGAATAGACATCCCAGCCGAGGCCGTTCATCGCCTCGACCATCTCGCCGAGCCAGCCCATGTTGTCGAGCACGCTGGAGGCGTCGTAGCAGGGCTTGGCGAGCGGGCGGGGCGAGACCTGGCCGCCGCTGCCGTCGTTCTTCAGGACATAGAATTCCGCTTCCATGCCGAGGTTGAAGCGGAAACCCAGGTCGGCCGCCGCCGCGGTCTGGCGCTTCAGGATGTTGCGGCTGCAAGCCTCGAACGGCTTGCCGGAGAGCCAAAGGTCGCTGGCGAACCAGGCCGTGGACGGGTCCCAGGGCAGCACCAGCATGGAGGCAGGATCGGGGTGGGCCGCCACCTCGTCGTCATTCACCTGCTGGGGCACGCCGTCGAGCGCCGCCCCGGTGAACATTTCGGAGCCCGCGAGCATCTGGTCGAGATGGCCGGAGGGCACCATCTTGGTCTTGCAGACGCCATGCATGTCGACATAGCTCGCCATCAGATAGCGGATCTGGCGGTCCGCGATCACCGTCTTCACGTCGTCGGCGGCGCCGGCGACCGGGACTGAGATATTCATTGCTGTGCTACTCCTCGAGCGTGCCGGCCGGGCCGGCGGACGGATGCTTCGGCGCCGCGCGCCATCAGTTGAACTCGACCACCGGGTGGGGCACGTAGGGCGCTTCGAGCGCCGCGATCTCCGCGGCGTCGAGCCTGATCGACAGGGCGGCCACGGCATCGTCCAGGTGATGCGGCTTGGTCGCGCCGACGATCGGAGACGCCACCGGTTCCTTGGCGAGCAGCCAGGCCAGCGCCACCTGGGCGGGCGGCACGCCGCGCACCTCGGCGATGGCGCAGACTGCCTCGACCACCTTCTGGTCCGCCGCCTCGGTCTGGGCATAGAGCTTGCGGGTATATTGGTCGGTCTCGGCGCGCATGGTGCTGGCCTGCCAGGGCCTCGTCAGGCGGCCGCGGGCGAGCGGGCTCCAAGGCGTCATGCCGATGCCTTCGGCCTTGCAGAGCCCGACCATTTCCCGCTCCTCCTCGCGGTAGAGCAGGTTCATGTGGCTCTGCATCGAGATCGGGCGGACCCAGCCGTTCCGCTCGGCGGTGGCGATCAGCTTGCCGAACTGCCAGGCATACATCGAGGAAGCGCCGAAATAGCGGATCTTGCCGGCGGTGACGAGGTCGTCGAAGGTCCGCAGTGTCTCCTCGATCGGGGTTCCATAGTCGAAGCGGTGCATCTGGTAGAGGTCGATGTAATCGGTGCCGAGCCGGCGCAGGCTGGCATCGACCTCGGCCAGAATGGCCTTCCGCGACAGGCCGCCCGAGGTCGGCGAATTGCTCATCGGGAAATAGACCTTGGAGCCGATGACGACATCCTCGCGCTTGGCGAAATCCTTCAGCGCGCGGCCCAGCACCTCTTCGCTGGCGCCGCCCGAATAGGCATTGGCGGTGTCGAAGAAATTGATGCCCAGTTCCAGCGCCTTCTGGATGAAAGGCCGGCTCTGTTCCTCGTTCAGGGTCCAGGGGTGGCTGCCCCGTTCGGGCGGCGCATAGGTCAGGCAGCCGAGGCAGAGGCGGGAAACCTTGAGCCCGCTGCGGCCGAGCGTGACGTAATCCATGATGTTTTCCAATCCGGGTCGGAGGGTCAGGCCGCGACCATGCGGCGGACGTAATCGGAGAGTTGCCAGACGGCGCTTTCGAGATGGCTGACCCGGCCGACCGCGGCGTAACGCGACGAGGCGCCATATTGCTGCATGCCGTTGACCGCCAGGTCCTCGTCGGCGATGCGCATGCCGGCAAGCTTCAGCTCTTCCGCGATCTCGGCGAAATTCGGCAACTCGGCCGCTTCCGGCTGGACCAGCACATGGCGGATCCACTTGGTGCGGTTGGCCGCGACCGGCACCAGCGCCGTCCAATGCACGCGGTCGGCATGGGTGCCGAACATGTTCAGCGGATAGACGAGGTAGAGGCCGCTGTCGCGCTTCTCCTCGTCGGTCAGGCCGGTGAAACCCGGCAGGCCCGAGGTCAGGTTGGTTTCGGTCGGCAGGTCGGGGCGCAGCGGCTGGTGGCTGGCACTCCAGGCACCGTGATCGTCCTCGCCGTAGGAGAGGCCGCCCGGATGTTCCTCCTGCAGGGTCTTCGCATGGGCGCCGATGTGGTGATAGCTCTCCATGAAGGTCTCGACCGCGATCTTCCAGTTGAATTCGCAGGTGAATTCCAGCGTATAGGCGACGATCAGCTCGTTCAGGCGATAGGGCTTCATGCGCTCGGCGAAGCCGCCCAGCCGCGGCGCCAGCGACGGCGTCTCGTCCGAGAAACAGACATAGATCGTGCCTTCCACGACCTCGCTCCGGATGCGCGGCAGGGAGCAGCGCTTGAGGTCGAAATCGGCCACCTGGTCCATGAAGGGGGCGACGACGAGCTGGCCGTCGAGGCCGTAACCCCAGCGGTGGAACGGGCAGGAAAACAGCTTGGTATTGCCCTTGCCCTCGGCGACCGGGGCCCAGCGGTGCAGGCAGGTGCGCGACATCACTCGGACCTCGCCCTCCTTGTCGCGCACGACGACCAGGAGTTCGCCCAGGAGATCGATGGTGAAATAGTCGCCCACATTGGGAATCTGGCCGATATGGCCGACCGGCAGCCATTCCCGGCGAAAGATCCGGGCGCATTCGAGCTCGTAGAATTCGGGCGAGGTATAGGCCGCCGGGGGCAGCGTCTCGGCATGGGCGAGGTCACGGCCGCCGCCGGCCCTGACCGCGTCGAGAAGATCGTCGAGGCTGCGGCTTCCGCTGTTGTGACCCAGGGGGATCGTGTTCATCGTCTGGCCTGTCTTGTCTTGGGGGTCAGCGGGCACCGGCCAGCGCCGGGGCGACGTGCTGGCCGATGCGATCGAGGGGGCCGACGGCCTTTTCGACCAGCGGCAGGACTTCGGCGCCGAAACGCTCGAGCGAGCGCCGCGCACGGGCGATCGGCATGTCGCCGAACTGGAAGAAGGCGTTGTAGTGGACGGGATCGATGCGGCGGATCTCGTCGACCAGGCGTTCCGCGACATGATGCGGATCGCCGATCAGCAGGTTGTCGCGGATCTGTTCGAGCGAGGGTTCGCCCGGGGCGGCGACCGGCTCGACAAAGGGGCCGTCCAGCACGATCCGGTCCTGGCGGAAGGCGGCGATCAGGCGGGCCACATAGCGGGCGCGTTCGGCCGCCTCCAGCGCTTCCTCGCGGCTGTCGGTGACATGGATATATTGCTGCACGGCGACCGGCATCGGACCGGCCAGGCCCGCCGTCGTCCAGGCGGAGCGGGCATTGGCCACCATCTCGACCAGGGCCGGCGTGCCGCGGAAGCCGGCGGTCAGGAAGGGGGTGGCACCATGGCGGGCGAGCCGGGCCAGGATGCGCGGGTCCATCGAGGTGACATAGAGTTCCGGCATGCGGCGATCGCGGGTGCGCAGCAGCACGACCGAATCCGGCACCGAGGCGTAACGCCCCTGGTACTGCACCCGGCCCTGCATCAGGGCCTGCTCGACCACTTCCCAATAGTCGAAGAAGACGTCGGTCTTGGCCGCCACGTCGACGCCGTAACGCTCGAACTCATAGGCCTGGTAACCGGTGCCGACGCCGAGCACGAAGCGCCCCTCGCTCAACTGGTCGACCAGGGCGATCTCCTGGGCGACCCGCATCGGGTGGTAGAGCGGCAGCACGACGACCGCGGCACCGAGGCGAATGCGCCGGGTGACGCCGGCCATATGGGCGGCGAACATCAGCGGCGAGACGCTGATCGAATAGTTGGTGAAGTGATGCTCGGCGAACCAGGCGGTGTCGAAGCCGATCGCCTCCGCGAGGCCGACCAGCGAGCGCATGTCGTCGACGATGCCGGGCAGGCCGCCCGGATTGTCGCGATAGGTCATGAGGTTGAACAGGCCGAATTTCATCTTTCTTCTCCCGGAAGGGCGCAAACCCTCCCCCGACCGGCCGCTGGCCGGTATGCGCAGATCGTTTCGTTGTGATCTATCGGATCTCAGCCGCCGGTCATCGCAGCGCCTTCCGGAAGGCAAAGCCGGCGCTCCCTGCGCTGCCATGAGTGCCGCGCCGGACCCGGCCCTCGATCAGGCGCTGCAGGCCCGAGAAGACGGTGGTCGCGACCAGGTACCAGAAGCTGGCGACCAGCAGCAGCGGGATCGTCTCGTAGTTCCGCGAGTAGATCGACTGGGCCGAATAGAGCAGGTCGTAGAGGGCGATGACCGAGACGAGCGAGGTCGTCTTCAGCATGCCGATGGTCTCGTTCCCCGTCGGCGGCACGATGAAATGCAGCGCCTGGGGCAGGATGATCCGGCGCATCGAGAGCAGCGGCGTCATGCCGAGCGCGCGCGACGCCTCGTGCTGGTCGGCATGGACCGACTGGAGCCGGCGCGCACGATTTCCGCCATATAAGCGCCCTCGTTCAGGGCGAGGCCGAGGATCGCCGCGGTGATCGGCGTCACCAGGTCGTTGAAGGAGCCTTCGAACAGAGTCGGGCCGAAGGGAATGCCGATCGAATAGGTCGGGAACAGGGCCGCCAGATTGTACCAGACGATGAGCTGCACCAGGACCGGCGTGCCGCGGAAGAACCAGACATAGGTCCGGCTGGCCCAGGCCGTCAGGCGCGAGCGCGACTGCCGCATGACCGCGAGCAGCGTGCCGAGCACGAGGCCGATCGCCATGGTGACCAGGGTGAGCCAGACGGTCAGGAACAGGCCCTCGAGGATCTGTTCGCTGAACAGGTAGCGGCCGATGACGTCCCAGCGAAAACGCGGATTCTCGATCACCAACCGGCCCACCTGCACCGCCAGCAGGACGAGCACGGCCGGCACGACCCAGCGCCAGCGCCGCCGCAGCGGCACGACCACCAGTTCCTCGCGCCCGGCATCGGCGCGCGCACCGCTGGCGGGGAGACGGGGGGCGACGGCAACTTCCGACATGGTCGACCTTTCGAGGGCTGGGGGCTTCGGGCTCGGGGGCAGGCCGCCGCGGTCGGCGGCCTGCCCTTCCAGATCCTGATCCCGGGTCACGGAGATCAGGGCTTCGGGGTCTCGATCGGGCGGGTCGTCGCAAGATTGATGCCGGGTTCCTTCAGCGCCAACAGGTGCAGGTTCCAGCGCCCGACCGCCTTGTCGTAGGCGCCTTCGGCATAGACCGCCTTGAGCGCCGCGAAGAGCGCGTCGGTGAGCTGCTGGTTCGACTTCTCGACGATCGCGCCGAGGTAGATCTTGGGCAGCAAGGGGCTCTCCACCACCTTCACGGGCTGCGGCGCCTTCTTCTGGATGTCGTCGACCGCGGCCGCGTCGCTCAGCGCAAAATCGATGCGCCCGGCATAGAGGGCGACCAGGACCTGGGCCGCGGCCGGCAGTTCGGAGACCTCGATCGCCGGCTTGCCGTTCTCGACGCAATGCTTGGACAGGATGTCGCGCACCATGTCGCCGAAGTCGATGCCGACCTGGACCGCCGTCTTCTTGCCGCAGAGGGAGAGCGGGTCTTCGGTGATGCCGTCATTCGCGGCAAGGGCATAGACCGCGGCCGAGCCGTACCAGAAGTTCACGAAGTTCATGATCTTCTCGCGCTCTTCGCGGTCCGCCAGGCAAGCGAAGGACGCGTCGTAGCGCCCGGCCTGGACACCCGGGATGATGCCGCCGAAATCGATCGACGAGGCGGCGATCTTGACGCCCAGCTTCTGCGCCATCGCGTTCCAGATGTCGGGCTCGAAGCCGATGATGGTCTTGCCGTCCTCGGCCATGAATTCGCAGGGCGGATAATGGGCATCGGTCGCGATGGTCAGCTCGCCCGCCTTGCGGATCTTTTCCGGCAGCATGGCATGGAGCGCCGGGTCCATGGTCAGGACCGGCATGGCGTCCTCGGCCCGGGCCGGGCCGGTCGCCGCGGGCATGACACCCAGCATTACCAACAATACCGGCAGGATCTTACGCAGCGGAATGAGACGCATCGCCGAACTCCCCGATTTCTGATGGCCGTCCGGCTGCCGCCGTCGGTTCCGGACAGCGACCCCGGAGCGGGGCCGTGGCGGAAGAAGTGCAAGCGCTGTGCCAGCGGCAGTTTTTCAAGCGAACATTCAATTAATTTTCTGAGGGCCTGTTCCAGGGAAGCCGGATTGCCTCCTCAATGCGCATTAGTCGGATTAAAATCTAGGCAAGGACCCTGTGGCAGCGTCCGGAGCATGGTAAATGCGGTGCCCGACCGACGCTTCGCCGCATTCCGGACGGCCCGGCTCCAGCAGTCCGCAGTTCCTATTTTTCCCCATTAATTCAGGCGCTCCGTGATGAGAGTAAGATTTTTGTGATATCTATTGAGTTGCTATTTTCCAAGCGCGAGCCAGATGAACATTTTTTGATCAGGACGAATGCGGCACACCCCGACACCAGGGTCTGATACCCCCTCCCCGGGCTCTCCGGTCTTGACGCCGGGGGCCGCCGGGATCTAATTTTCGATAAAGATTGAACGTTCAATTATTTCGATGCCGAGGCGAAAGGAACCGGACCGATGGCGGAGTGCGAGCCCAGAGTCAGTGCCGAAGACGTCGCGGCCTTCGAGCGCGACGGCGCGGTCTGCCTGCGCGGTGCCTTGTCGTCCGCCTGGATGGCGCGCATCGCGGATGCGCTGGAAGACGTCCTGGCGGCGCCCAGCGAGCGGTCGAAATTCGCCGATCCGGAGCGCCGGGGCTTCTTCCAGGACGCCGACAACTGGCGCCGCATCCCGGCGCTCGGCGAGATCGTCTGGCATTCGCCGGCGGCCCGTCTCGCAGCCGGCCTGCTGCGCTCGCGCCGGATCAATTTCCTGCAGGACCATATCCTGGTGAAGGAACCGAACACGGAACGCCCCACGATCTGGCACCAGGACCAGCCCTACAGCCCGATCGATGGGCGCGACTTCCTGACGATGTGGATCGCCGTCGATGCCGTACCGGAAGAGCGCAGCCTCCGCTTCGTGCGCGGCTCGCACCGGGGCGGGCGCTGGTATCGGCCGCGTCACTTCTCGACCGGGCAGCAGCGCGAGGGCGACGATCCCCGCTGGTCCCCCCTGCCCGACGTCGACGCCGAGCCGGAGCGCTATCCCCAGATCACCTGGGCGGTGGAACCGGGTGACGTCGTCGCCTTCCACGGCCTCACGCTGCATGGCGCGCCGGGCAATCTGTCGGCCGGGACGCGGCGCCGCGTGCTGTCGCTCCGCTGGACCGGGGACGATGCGCGTTTCGCCCCCCGCAGCGGCCCGATGTCGCCCCATCCGCCCGCCGGCATGGGCCTCGCGGCCGGCGGCCCGATCGATTGCCCTGCCTTTCCCCGCGTCCTGGGCGCCTGACGTCCCTTCCGTTTCGAGCGAACCGAGATCCCCGACATGACTTCCGATCCCTCCCTCAGTCCGCGCCCGCCCGGCCGCCTCGCCGGCCGCGTCGCCATCGTCACCGGCGGCGCCAAGGGCATCGGCCGGGCCATCGCCTTCGGCATCGCGGCCGAGGGTGGGCGGGTCGCCATCGTCGCCAACCGCGACCGCGCGGCCGCCGAGGCCCTGGCAGCGGAAATCGCGGCGGGCGGCGGCCAAGCCTGCGCCTATGCGGCGGACGTCACGGAACGGGACGCGGTGGAGCGCCTGGTCGATGCCGTGCTCGGCGATTTCGGTGCACTCGACATCCTGGTGAACAATGCGGGTTACGGCGCGCCGGCCCCATTGCTCGACCTCGACGAAACCGCCTGGGACGAGGTCTTCCGGGTCAATGCCAAGGGCGCCTTCCTGACCGGCGTCGCCGCGGCCCGGCGCATGAAGCCGCGGGGCGGCGGCGCCATCGTCAATATCGCCGGCGCCTCGGCCCACCGTTGCTATCCGGGTGCCGGTGCCTATGGCCCGGCCAAGGCGGCAGTGGTCAGCCTGACCCGGCAGATGGCGCTCGAATGGGCCACCGACGGGATCAGGGTGAATGGCGTCAGCCCCGGCCCGATCCGCGAGCCGGGCACCGGCTGGGAGGTGCGGGAACCCGCCCTGGCGGCGGAGGTCGGGCGCCTGCCCCTGAAGCGGGCGGGCACGCCCGGCGAAGTGGCGCGGGCCGTCACCTATCTCGCTTCCGACGACGCCGCCTATACCACGGGGCAGATGCTGATCGTCGACGGCGGCGGCGTCGAGACCTGGTACCTGTCGCTTTGACCCGAAGCCGCCATCACCACCCGCCCGGCAGGGCGACACCCTCCGTTCCGGCGCCTATCGACCTTGGCCGCGATACACGCCAACATGGTATCCTGCCGCTCGTCCTTGGTCGGCGAGCGTCGTTCCGCGTGGCCGCGTTTCCGAGGCTCGGGCTGCGCTCAGGGAAAATGTAACGATGACGACGTCCAAGACTGCCCGCGCACGGAAACTCCCGGCACCTGCGGAAGACAACGCCGGGCCCGGCCGGACCGCCGAGGAGACCCCGGCCAAGCCGCGGCGCAAGCTGCGCAAGATGGTGACGGTGACCAGCGACGACGAGCCCCAGGGGTCGAGCAAGGGAGTCGCCGACGCGCTCCGCCAGATCGCCCTCGACCTCTTCGCCAGCCAGAATTATTCGACCGTCACGATCAAGGACATCTCGAGTTCGACCGGGGTCAATCCGTCGCTGATCTACTACTACTTCGGCAGCAAGGAAGCGCTCTTCCTCAATGCCGTGAACGACGCGGTGGAAAAGGCCTTCGCCCAGTTCGAACTGGTCAGCCGGCGCGGCGATTCGCCGGAAGACGTCATCTCGGCCTGGATCGAGGTCCATATCGTGCAGTTCATCATGCTGCAGAAACTGGCCAAGATCAGCCTCGACTACGCCTGCACCAGCAGCCGGAAACCCCATGTCGACAAGGCCATCCGCAAGTTCTACGACAAGGAAGCGGTGGTCTTGAGCCGCGCCATCCGCCAGGGCATCAGCCGCGGCATCTTCCGCGAGACCGACCCGATGGAGATGGCGACCTTCATCTCGACCTTCCTCGACGGCGTCCTGTTCCGCAACGTGATGTTCCCGACCTTCGACTACACGGCCGCGATCCGCCACATGCGGAGCCTGGTGCTCGACCAGCTCCGCAAGGGCGCCTGAGTCATTTGGCGAAGAGCTGCGACATGTCGGCGAAGGCCTTGAATTCCAGGGCGTTGCCGGCGGGATCGAGGAAGAACATGGTGGCCTGCTCGCCGACCTGGCCCTTGAAGCGGATATAGGGCTCGATCACGAAGGAAGTGCCGGCCGCCTTCAGGCGTTCGGCCAGCGCTTCCCAATCGGCCATGGCCAGGACGACGCCGAAATGCGGCACCGGCACGTCGTGCCCGTCGACCGGATTGTGATGGGCGGCGTCACCCTCGGCCGCACGCGGCTTGTAATGCGCCACGATCTGGTGGCCGAAGAGGTCGAAATCGATCCAGGTGTCGGCACTGCGCCCCTCGGGGCAGCCGAGCACCGTGCCGTAGAAATGGCGGGCGGCGGCCAGGTCGTCGACCGGGAAGGCGATGTGGAAGGGGGTCAGCGATGCCATCCGGCGGGGCCTCTGTCTGATTGGGCGGTCCATTCCCTGGTATCATCCGAGAACCGTCCCGGACAAACGAGTTCATCGGCGCCGTCGATGAGGCCAGCTCATGCTGGGCGGGCGGCGGCACGGCGGATCCAGTCCTTGAACATCTGCACCATGCGCATCTGGCCCGCGGGCTTGCCATGCAGCAGGTAATAGGCCTTGCGCGGCTTCATGGTCAGGGGCAGTGCCTGCACCAGCCGCCCGGCGGCAAGCTCGTCGCGCACCAGGAACAGGGGCACCAGGGCGATGCCCATGCCGGCCGCAGCCGCCTCCGAGAGCATGAAGAAATGCTCGAAGGACGGCGCATTGGACGGCGGCGGCGGGGCGAGGCCGGCGAGTGCCAGGAAGTCCGGCCAGGCTTCCGGCCGCGTCGTGTGGTTCAGCAGGGGATGGCGCATCAGCTCGGCCGCCGCCGCAAAGGGCCGGCCTTCCGGCAGCAGGGCGGGCGCGCAGACGGCCCCCACCTCTTCCGACATCAGGCGCAGGGCGGCCGCGTCGCCGAAAGGTGGTTCGCCGAAGCGGATCGCCAGGTGATAGCCGCCGAAATCGAGATCGGGCGGGCCGTCGCCCGCGGTCACGTCGACGAAGATGCCGGGATGGGCGGCCTGGAACACCGGCAGGCGGGGGATCAGCCAGCGCATGGCGAAGGTCGGTACCGCGCTGATCGACAGCACGCCACTTTCGACCGAGCGGCGGGCGGCACGCGAAGCGGCGCCGATCCGCGCGATCGCCTCCGAGACTTCGCGGTGGTAGAGCTCGCCCGCCGGGGTCAGCGACAGGCTGCGCCCCTCGCGCAGGAACAGGGGCAGGCCCAATTCCTGTTCGAGGGCCTGGATCTGCCGGCTGACCGCGCCCTGGGTAACGCCGAGCTCGGCCGCCGCCACGGTGAAATTCAGGCAGCGCCCGGCGACCGCGAAACAGCGGACGGCATTCAGGGACGGCAGGCGGCCTTGCAGCAGCGACACGACGGTTCCTCGGCGATCGGCGGCGGGCCGCCCTCATGATGACTGCCCATCATTCATGCATGATCCGGACCAGCCGGCAACGCCGCCCGGCCGCCGCCCTTCCATGATGAAATCTCATCGATGAAGGCAACGAAGTGATTTGCCGGACGCCGCCCCGGATAGTCTCATGACACCATGGACAAGGCGGCGGAGATGGCGGCAGAAGGCTTGACCTGCGATACCCTCGTGCTCGGCAGCGGCTCGGCCGGCTTGGCCGCGGCACTGGCCGCCGCGGCCTCGGGCCTCGACACGATCATTGCCGAAAAGACCGAATGGATCGGGGGGACCACGGCCCTGTCCGGGGCCGGCACCTGGATCCCGGCCAACCACCACGCCGCCCGGGCCGGCATCGCCGACAGCCGGGCGGAAGCCCTCGACTATATCCTCGCCGCCGCCCCCGCGGACTGGCGCGCCGACGAGGAACGCCGCTGGCGCCGCTTCGCGCAGGCGGCGCCCGACATGCTGGCCTTCGTCGAAGCGAACAGCCCGCTTCGCTTCGATCTGGTCGACCAGGGCGATCCTTTGGCCGACCTGCCAGGCGCCAAGCCTTTCGGGCGGATGCTGACACCCCGGCCGCTCCGCCCGGCGATCCTGGGCCCGCTCGCCCGGCGGATCCGGCCGCCGATGCTGGGACGGATCTTCACCTATCAGGAAATCCTGGGCACCGACCTCTATCACCGGCCCTTCGCCGTCGGAGCCCGGCTGCTGCCCCATGTCGCCTGGCGCTGGCTGACCGGCCGGCGCGCCAAGGGAACCGCCCTGGTGGCCGGGTTGCTGCGCGGCTGCCTGGATCATGGCGCACGTCTCCTCCTGGAGACACCGGCCCTCTCCCTCCTCCGCGACGAGGCGACGGGGCGGGTGACAGGCGCCCTCCTGCGCCACCGGGGACGGGACATCGCCGTCCACGCCCGGCGCGGCGTGGTGATCGCCACCGGCGGCTTCGAATGGGATGCGGAACGCCGGAACCGGCATTTCCCGGGCCCGATGGATTTCGTCACCAGCCCGCCCGGCAACAACGGCGACGGCCACCGCATGGCCGAGGCGGCCGGCGCCACCCTCGCCCGCATGGACCAGGCCAACCTCAATCCGGCGGTGCCCAAGATCTACGAAGGCCAGCTCCAAGGCATGGCCCTGTTCTTCCACCGCGCCGCCAATGCAATCGTCGTCGACCGCAACGCCAGGCGTTTCTTCGACGAGAGCATCTTCAATTTCGGCGAGGTGATCGATGCCCGGGACCCGGCCACCGGGCTGCCGCGCCACCTGCCCGCCTGGCTGATCGCCGACGCGGCATTCCTGCGCTGGTCGCCCCTGCTGCGCTGGCACCGCCGCTACCGGAAGGATTGGCTGGTCGAGGCGGGCGATCTCGCCACCCTGGCCGGTCGCATCGGCCTGCCGCCCGCCGCCCTGGCCGAAACCGTCGCGCGTTACAACCGCTTCTGCGCCGCGGGGCTGGACCGGGATTTCGGACGGAAGGCGGTGTCGGGCAACGGCCGCCACCAGAGCGGTCTCGGTCCGATCGCCCGGCCGCCCTTCGTCGCCATTCCCTTCAACCGTTCCTTCGTCTCGACCAAGGGCGGCCCCCTGACCGACGAGAATGGACGGGTGCTCCGCGCCGACGGCAGCATCATCGCCGGGCTCTATTGCGCCGGCGTCGCCATGGCCAATCCCTTCGGCACGCGCGGCATCGGCGCCGGCACCACGATCGGCCCCAACATGACCTGGGGCCATGTCTGCGGGCTGGACATGGCCGGTCTATTGCCGCCGCTCGATTGAGACGCCGACCGCCCCGGCGACGGCGAGGCAGAACAGGCCGCCGGCGACCGTGGTGACCGGCAGACCGAACAGCCGCGCCGCCAGTCCCGCCGCCATCGCCCCGACCGGCACCGTGCCGACCAGCATCATCGTATAGAAGGCCATGATCCGGCCCCGCATCTCGTCCGGCGCCAATTGCTGGAGCAGGGCGTTGCACGCGAGCTGCTGGGACAGGGCGCCGAAGCCGATGGGCAGCGCCAGAAGCGCCGTCAGCCACAATGCGCCCGAGAGCCCGACCAGCACCAGCCCCAAGCCCTGGAGCGCCGCCGCACCGATCGGCACCCATGTCAGCGGCATGTCGCTGCGGACCAGCAGCACCACGGCGGCGAGAAGCGCGCCGATGCCGGTGACGCTCATCAGCATGCCGGCGGAATCCGGCCCGCCCCCCAGGACGTCCTGCACCAGCATCGGCAGGAAGGAGAAATAGGGCACGCTGGCGAAACTGCAGGCGCCGACGATGGCGAGGTACTGTGCGGCCGCGGGCGTCCGGGCGACGAACCGCATGCCGGCGACGACATCGTCGAGCACGCCCGCCCGCCCCGAGACCGGCGCCCGCGGCGGCACGGTCAGGGTGAGCAGGATCCCCGCCATCGGCAGGCTGGCGCAGGCCTTGAGCAGGAAACAATAGCCCTCGCCCGCGACCGCGATCAGCAGGCCGCCGACCGCCGGGCCGATCAGCCGGGCCGCATTGAACAGGGTCGAATTCAGGGTGACGGCGCTGCGCAGGTCGTCGTAGCCGACGAGTTCGGCGACGAAGGCCTGGCGGGCCGGCCCGTCGAAGGCGGCGATGATGCCGAGCGCCAGGGTGGCACCGATCGCGAGTTCGACCGTCATCGCGTCGGCCAGGGTAAGCAGAGCGAGCCCGCCCGCGACCACGAAAAGCCCGGACTGCGTGACGATCAGGAGCCGCCGCCGCTCCACCCGGTCGGTCACGGCGCCGGCGAAGGGCCCCAGCAACAAGGTCGGCCCCTGGTCGCAGAAGGCGAGCACGCCGAGCAGCAGGGGCGATTCCCCGAGCCGCCACACCAGCCAGCCGAGGGCGATGCTATGGACCCAATAGCCGAACAGGAGGCAGGCCTGGCCGATGAAGAAACGCCTGTAGTTGCGATGGCGAAGCGCACTCCCGGCCCGCCACCACCAGGGTGGGCTGCCCAGCCGGGTCCATATATCGGACATTTGCGACGATCCGGCGGCCCTGTCGGCCGCCCCGGGAGAGGAAGAAGCGCCGGGCGCGGCCCCCGCCGCGCCCGGGAACCCGGGTGTTACCCGACCTTGAGCGACCGATAGCCGTAGTGGCCGACATCGCCGAGTTTGACCTTGCGTAGCGGGAAGGGATGGCTCGCCAGGACGTCGGTATAGTCGCCGAGGCGGATCGCCGAATCCGGCACCTTGCGATAGGGCTTGTAGGCGTGGTGTTCCTGCCCTTCCTTGATAAAGGGCGTGTTCACGATCGTGTTGTAGGAGGCGTGCAGCAGGGTCCGCGGCCGCTCGGAATCATTGCCGCCGGAGGCGTGCAGCGTATTGCCGTGGAAGAAGCAGGCATCGCCCGCCGCCATGATCATGGGTACGGTCTCGAGCTGCTGCAGCACCAGTTCGAGGCGCACCGGATCGAAGCCGACGGCCTCCCCCACCTTCATGTGGTCGACCCGGCCGAGCTTGTGCGAGCCCTTGACCAGCTTCATGCAGCCGTTCGCCTCGTCGCAGGGGTCGACGGCGATGGTGACGGTCAGCATGTCGGGCCAGAGGCAGCCCTCGTCGTACCAATAGGGAAAGTCCTGGTGCCAATCCCAGCGCCCGGGCGAATGCGGACGCTTCATGGAAAGCTTGGCGTGCCAGTGATAGACCGGCTGGCCCAGGATGGCCGCGGCATTGTCGATCATGCGCGCCATGAAGGGGACCTTGCCGAGATAGGTCTCCGCATAGTCTTCCCAGCCGATGATCTCCTGCGGATTGCCCAGGCTGTCGGCGACCGCCCTGAGCCGACCGCCGATGGTCGGATCGGCCTTGCAGGCCTCGTGCAGGGGGGCGATCTCCTCCTTCGAGAAGAAGCCGGGGACGATGACGAAACCGTCCCGCTTGAAATCCGCGATCTGCGCGGGGCTCAGGGGGAATTCGGTCGTGATGGCGTCGTTTTCCGCTTGCGACATGGTCATCTCCGTTGTTCGTGCCCGCCGTCGGATCAGACGGCCTTGATCGTGCGCAGCAGCGCCCGTCCGCCGTCCGGCGTCCAGGAGCCGACGATGTTCGACTTGGTGATCCAGGGATTGACCCCGTGATAGAGGAAGACGTATCCCCCCGTCTCCTCGAGCTGGTCCTGGAGGGTCACATAGAGGGCGGCCCGCTTCGCCGGGTCGGTCTCGGCGCTGGCGGCCTTGTTCAGGTCGTCCCATTCCTTGCTGCAGGTATGCTGCCAGTTCCATACGCCGACCTGATCGCAGGTGAACCAGGCGGTGACCCAGCCGGGATCGGGCGCCGTCGTATAGGTGATCAGGAACATCTCCATCTGGCGCCAGGTGCCGCCGGCGAGATCCTGCTGCTGCGCCGTCTGGGCGGAGGAATCGCCCTGGTCGATGTCGACCGTGATGCCGACCTCGGCCAGTTGCGCCTGCACCACCAGGGCGACCGAGGCATAGGCGGCGTCTTCGTTGGAGAAAGTCAGCTTGATCCTGAGGCCGCTCACCCCGGCTTCCGCCAGCAGGCGCTTCGAGGCTTCGGGGTCGTAAGGGTATCTCAGCTCCTTCCGGGCGCCAGCGATCGACGTCGGCACCAGGCCGACGGCACGGGTGACGACACCCTTGCCGAAGACGCCGTCGACCACCGTCTGGGCCTCGATCGCCTGCTGGATGGCCCGGCGCACGCGGATGTCCTTCAGTTTCTCGTTCTCGACGTTCATGCCGATGAAGGTATAGGCGAGGGCCGGCCGCACGCTGAGCTTGACCCCCGGATCGTTCTTCTCCTTCACGGCGGCGATGTCGTTCACCTCGATCTTGGTGATGTCGAGGTCGCCGGCCTCGAAGGCGATCTGGGCGGTCTTCTCCTCCTCGATCACCATCAGGCGGATTTCGTCGTAATAGGGTGCGGCCCCGTTCCACGCCTCGTTGCGGGTCAGGATGATGCGCTCGCGCGGCTTCCACTCCGCCAGCTTGTAGGGGCCCGAGGTGGCAAGCGGATCGGTCTTGATCAGGCCGCCCGCCTTCTCGACCGCCTTCTTGCACACGATCAGGCCCGAGGCATTGGGCAGCGTCGAGGCGAAGAGCGCCGGGAAGGGCCGCTTCAGCCGGATCACGCCGGACCGCGGGCCGGTCACCTCGACCTTGTCGAGGGCATCCCAATCGTCCTTGTAGACCGCCTTCACCTTGGGATCGGCGAAACGCTCGTAGGAATATTTCACGTCCTCCGCCGTGACTTCGCCGAAGCCGCCGGTCCACATCAGGCCCTCGGCCAGGGTGAATTCGACCGTCAGGGGATCGACCTGCACCAGGGTCTTGGCGGCGTCCTTCTCCCAGGTCCAGCTATCGCCGTCGCCATATTGGCAGAGCCCGGAAAAGATCGCGTACATCACGGTCTCGTCGTACCAGCCGCTGCGGTTGGCGGGATCGAGATTCTTGATGTCGCCGTCGTTCTGGATGCGCAGCACCTTGCCGGCGGCCGCGAAGGCGAGCCGGCTGCCGCCGACGGCCATGGAACCCGCCGCGACCCCCGCCCCCGCCATCAGGGCCATCAGCCGGCGTCGATCGATCACATCAGTACGCATGTCCACACCCCTCGTTCACGATCAAATCCGTCGGTTTGCGCCCTTGCTCCGTACCGCCGCGGCGCGCAGGCCTCCTCCCGCCGCCGGATCGGCGGCGATCTCTCGCGAAGGCGATGCGTCGGCCAGGGGGAAGTGGCAGCGAATGCGGCGTCCCGCCTCGATCGAGGTCTCGGCCGGCGCTTCCGCGCGGCATCGGGCCTGCGCCTCGGGACAACGTGCGGCGAATTCGCATCCCGATGGCCGGCTGGCCAGACTCGGGGCCTCGCCGACGAGGGCGCGGGCGCCGCTCCCCCGGGCGTTGACCAGGGCTCGCGTGTAGGGGTGGCGGGGATTGGCGAAGACGGCTTCCGCCGGACCTGTTTCGACGATGCGGCCGAGATACATGATGGCGATCCGCCCGGCCATGCGGCGGGCCACCGGCAGGTTGTGGGTGATCAGCAGACAGGCGAGGCCGAGATCGCGGCCAAGGCTGACCAGCAGATTCAGGACCTCGCCCTGGACCGAAAGATCGAGCCCCGCGGTCGGTTCGTCCGCGATCAGCAGGCGGGGCTTCAAGGCGATCGCCCGGGCGATCGAGACGCGCCGCGCCTGGCCGCCCGAGAGCTGGTGGGGATAGCGGTCGAGAAAGGCCCGCGGCAGGCCCACCTGGTCGAGCAGGCGCGCCGCTTCGGCCCGCAGGTCGAGGCCGCGCAGGCCGTGGATGCGGAAGGGCGCGGCGAGGCTGGCCGCCACCGTCATGCGCGGGTCGAGCGAGGCGACCGCATCCTGGAAGGTGACCCCGATCTGGCGGCGCAGGCGGCGCCACGGTCCGCCGTACCAGCCCTGGCTCCAGCCCTCGGCGCTCAGCCCGTCGACCACCACGCGGCCCTCGGCGATCGGCTCCAGCCCGACCACGGCATGGGCCAGCGTCGTCTTGCCGCTGCCGCTCTCGCCGACGAGGGCGAGCGTGGTACCGGCCGCGATCTCGAGATCGATGCCGTCGACGATGGTGATCTCCCGCCCCGTCCCGCGCAGCCTGGCGAGGAGGCCGCCCGTGGCACGGCGTACGGCGAGCCCCTGGATGTCGAGCACGAGGCTCATGCTGGCACCCGATGACAGCGGACGATACTACCGTCCCCGGCGACCACGGCGGGCGGCGGTGTCGTGGCGCAGACCGGTGCCGCCTGCCCGCAGCGCGGTTCGAAGATGCAGCCGGAGCGCCGTGCGAAGGGGGCCGGGACATGGCCGGGGATGGTCGGAAATTCGCGGCACCCCTCGGGCAGGCGGGCGGGATCGCAGGCCAGCAGCGCCCGCGAATAGGGATGGCGCAGCGCCGAGAAGGCGGGATCGACCGGCGCCACCTCCACCAGTTCGCCGGCATACATGACGGCCACCCGGTCGCAGAAGGCGCCGACCAGCGCCATGTCGTGGGTGACGAAGACGATGGCGCCGTCGACCATCGACCGTGCCTCGGCTAGAAGCTCGATGATCTGCATCTCGGTGGTGGCGTCGAGGGCGGTGGTGGGCTCGTCGGCGATCAGCAGCAGGGGATCGGTCAGCAGGGCGGCGGCGATGCCGATCCGCTGACGGATGCCGCCGCTCAACTGATGGGGATATTGATGCATGCGCAAGCCGGGATCGCCGAGGCCGACACGGACCAGCATCTCCTCGGCCCGGCGCCAGCGGGCACCGTCGTCCAGGTCGCGCCGCCAATGCTGGAATTCCACCAATTGCCGGCCGATCGGGGTCACCGGATTGAAGGCGGTGAACGGGTCCTGGAAGATGGTGGCGATGCCGTTGCCGCGAAGTGCGCGCCGCTGTTTCGCGTCCAGGCCATAGAGATCGCGACCGCCGAACAGGATCTGCCCTTCGATCGTCGCCTTGGGCGGCAGAAGGGTCATGATGGCGGAAACCAGCGACGTCTTGCCCGAGCCGCTCTCGCCGACGATGCCGACGATATCGCCCTTGCGGATGGTCAGGTCGACGTCGCGCACCGCCCGCACGGGGCCGCCGGAGGTCCGGTAGACGACCGACAGCCGCCGCATTTCGAGGAGCGGGGCGTCCATCAGCGCTGGTCCCCGAACCGGCCCGTCGCCATGCGGGGATCGAGTACGTCGCGCATCGCTTCGCCGAGGAAGGTGAAGCCCAGGGTGGCGACGATGATGGGCAGGCCCCCGGCCAGGATGATGTGGGGCGCCTGGCGGATGTAGGTATAGCCGTCGCCCAGGATGGCGCCCCAGTTCGGCGTCGGCGGCGGCACGCCCTGGCCGAGGAAGGACAGGCCGGATTCGAGAGCGATGACGGCCGGAATGTCCATCGCCATCAGGACCAGCAGCGGGCCCATCAGATTCGGCACCAGATGGCGGAACATGACGAAGGGCGGCGACGCCCCCATCGCCCGCGCCGCCTTGACGTATTCCGCGCCGCGCAGCACCAGGACCTGGCTGCGCACCACGCGGAAATAGGTGGGCGTCGTGAAGATCACGATGATCATGATCAGGCCGTCGATGCTGGCACCGATCAGGGCGACCGCGGCCAGCGCGAAGAGGATCATGGGCAGGGAAACCACGGCGTCGCAGAGCAGGATCAGCATCGAGTCGAGGAGGCCCCGGCCATAGCCGGCGCAGAGGCCGAGCAGCAGGCCGCAGGCCGCCGCCAACGCCACGCTGGTCAGCGCGACGCGGCACGCCGTGGCGGCACCGTGGATCACCCGCGAATAGAGATCCCGGCCCAGTTGATCGGTGCCGAGAAGATGGGCCCAGCTCGGCGGCTGCAGCCGGTCCTTGGGCATCAAGGCCGTCGGGCTCTGGCCGGTGAAGAGGTCGGGGGCCACGGCGCAAAGCACGACCACCAGCACCAGGACGAGGCCGACCGCGCCGGACCAGCCGGAACAGAGGCGCAGCGGCAGGACCGCGAGCGCCCGCCCCCACCGCCGGAGGAAGGCTACGAGGGCGCCGTCCGGCGCGATTTCAAAGGGCGGCGCGGACATGGGGCGACAGCCTCGCGACCAGGAGGTCGGCACAGAGGTTACAGATGAGATAGAGGCTGGCGGTGACGATGACCACCCCGGTCACGATCGGGTAGTTGCGGGAGATCACGGCGTCATAGGCGAGCCGGCCGAGGCCCGGCCGGTTGAACACGATTTCGGTCAGCACCGCACCCGACAGAAGACTGCCGAGGCCGACCCCGAGCACCGAGACGACCGGCACGACGGCGATCGGCAGGGCGTAACGAAAGGCGATCCGCAGGTCGGAGACGCCGAAGGCCCGGAAGGTACGGACGTGATTTTCCGCCAGGACTTCGAGCATGGAAGCCCGCACCAGGCGCGAGAGATAGCCGACCCAGCCGAGCCCGACCGCGAAGGCCGGCAGGACGAGATGGTGCAACTGGTCGAGCGGATCGCCGTCGGCGCCGACACCGATGGCCGGGAACCACTGGAGCATCACGGCAAAGAACAGCAGGGTGTAGATGGCGACGACGAAGGTCGGCACCGCGATGACCGAGACGGAAAGCACGCCGATGACCCGGTCGGCCCAGCCGTTCGGATGCAGCCCGGACCAGCAGCCGAGGGCGACGCCGACGACCACGGCCCAGAGGATGCCGCCGAAGGCCAGTGCCACCGTATTGGGCAGGGCCGAGAGAACCAGCGCCGAGACACGCTGGTCGGTGACCACGTCGCGCCCGAGATCCCCGCCCGCCACCCGGGAGAGAAAATTCCCGAGCTGCACGTAGATCGGCCGGTCCAACCCCATTTCGGCCCGGAAGATCGCCTTCTGTTCGGCCGTGGCGCGCGGCCCCAGGGCCACCGTGGCGGGGTCGCCGGGCACCGCATAGATCACGCAGAAGAGCGCGCAGACGGTCACCAGAAGAACCGCGACGGCGAGGCCGAGGCGGCGGAGCGCATAGGCGATCATGGCCGCCCCTCCCCGGCCGTCATCGCGACGCCCCCTGGTCGGCGATCAGGGCCAGTGCCGACCGCCAGAGGAATTCATAGTGTTCCAGATCTCCGCCGCCGCGGTTGTATTGCGCCGCCGTGCGCCGGCAGACCTCCTCCGAAGGAATGTGCAGCGTTGCGCCGCCGGCCTGCGCCTTCACCTGGATCTGGCAGGCCGTCTCCAGCATGTAGATCGTGCTGAAGGCTTCCGGAATACTGCGCCCCGCGGCGAGAAGCCCGTGGTTGCGCAGGATCATCGCCTTGTGCGCCGGCCCGAGGTCGCGGACCAGGCGTTGCCGCTCGTCGAGATCGAGGGCGATCCCCTCGTAGTCGTGATAGGCGAGATGGCCGTAGAATTTCAGCGCCTGCTGGCTGATCGGCAGCAGTCCCTGTTCCTGGGCCGCGACCGCCACCCCGGCGGCGGTATGGGTGTGAATGACGCAGGCGAGATCCGGCCTGGCGGCGTGGATGGCGGAATGGATCACGAAGCCCGCCCGGTTGACCCGGCCCGTCTCGCCCGCCTCGCCCCCGACCACCTCGCCCCCGACCGCCCGTCCTTCATGGTCGATCTTCACCAGTGTGTCCGGCCGCATCTCGCCGAACAGCACGCCATAACGGTTGATCAGGAAATGATCCGCCTCCCCCGGCACGCGAGCGCTGATGTGGGTGTAGATCAGGTCGGTCATGCCGAAATGGGCGACCAGGCGGTAGAGCGCCGCCAGATCGCGGCGCACCGCCCATTCTTCCGGCGATACGCGCGGCGGCACGGACAGGGGCGTGGGGGTCATCGCCGGGTCTCAGCCGAGGGCGGCCCGGACATGGCGGCGGACGTAATCCGCCAACTGCCATGTCGGCTTCTCGAGATCGCACAGGAAGCCGGGCTTGGCGAAGGAAGACGCGGCACCGCGCTGCTGCATCGAATTGACCGCGATATCCTCTTCGGTGATGCGCACGCCGGCCGCGCGCAGTTCCTCGACGATCTTCGGAAACTCCGGATGTTCCAGGGCTTCCGGCTGGACCAGAACATGACGCACCCAGCGGGTCTTGTTCACGCCCATGGGCACCAGAGCCGTCCAGTGGATGCGGTTCACCGCGATCATGACGCAGTTGTTCGGATAGACGGGATGCACGAGCGAGCGGCGCAGCCGGTCCTCGGAAAGCCCCGGAAAGGGCTCGAGCCCGGCCCGGTAGGCGGCCGAGGTCGGCAGGTCGGGTCTGAGGTAGCCGTGGCCCGCGGTCCAGCCCTCCCGCGTGTCGTCCACCCAGTGCAGCTTGGCGGGGTAATAGGGCTCGGCCGTGTGGGCGTGGGCGCCGATGTGGTGATAGGCCTCCATGAAGGTCTCGACCGCGATCTTCCAGTTGAAATCCATTTCGAATTCCACGCTGTAGGCGATCCTCAGCTCTTCCGGCCGATAAGGCTTCATCGCCTCGACCCAATCCGCCAACAATTCGCCGGCCGGGCGGGCGTTCTCGTCGAAGTTGATGAAGATGGTGCCGCAGACCACTTCGCTGCGGATCTCGGGCAGGCTGCAGGACTGCGGCTTGAATTTCTCGTTCGGCTCCATCAGCGGCGTCGCCACCAGCCGGCCGTCGATCGCATAGGCCCAGCGGTGGAACGGACAGGAAAAAAGCTTGGTATTGCCCTTGCCTTCGCAGACCGGCGCCCAGCGGTGCAGGCAGACGCGCGAGAGCACGCGGATGCGGTCCGGCCCGCGCACGACGACCAGCAGTTCGTTCAGGATGTCGATCGTGAAATAGTCGCCGACCTCGGGGATCTGGGCGACATGGCCGACCGGCAGCCATTCGCGGCGGAAGATCGCGTCCATTTCGAGGTCGTAGAAATCCGGATTGACATAGGCGCCGGCGGGAAGGGTGACGGCCCCTTCGAGCGGCTGGTCCGCGCCGGCCAGCACCTCGTCGAGCAATTCCTCGAACGCGTCCCGCGCATTCCGGCCGCGCCGGGTCTCGTCCATCATGACCATGGGATCCGTCCTCTCGGGTTACGCTTCAACCGGCGATCGCCTGGGCCGGTTTCGACAAGGTTGATCTGGAGCCGAATGCGGCAAGCGGGCCGAGTGCCTTCTCGACCAGCGGCAGCACCTCGGCCCCGAATTTTTCGAGCGAGCGGCACGCCCTGGCAATGGGCATGTCGCCGAACTGGAAGAAGCAGTTGTAATAGTCGGGCCGTAATCTGTTGAATTCCGCGACGATGCGCTCGGCGACGTGGTGGGCGTCGCCGATGATGAGATTGTCGCGGAAGACTTCGAGCGGCGGCTCGTCGTCGAGCGGCGCCGAACGGACGAAGATGCCGTCGAAATCGAGCCTCGGCTTGCGCAGCGTATGGACGAGCCGCGCCACATAGCGCGCCCGCTCCGCCGCCTCCAGGGCCTCGGCCGGATCGTCGGTGACGTGGATGTACTGCTGGACCGCGACCGGCATGTGCAGATGGCTGAGCCCGGCTTCCGCCCAGGCTTCGTGCAGCGACGCGACCTTTTCGGCCAGCACCCGGCTGCCCTGCCAGCCGACCTGGACGAAGGGCCTGGCGCCGGCACGGACCATGTGGCGCAGGATCGCCGGGTTGGACGAGGCGACATAGACGTCCGGCAGCGGCGCCTGCACGGGACGCATCATCAGGGTGGTCGGGGGGATCGTCAGGAAGCGGCCGCGGTACTCGACATGGCCTTGCGACAGCGCCTGCTCGATCACGTCCCAGCATTCGAGAAAGAGGTCGGCGCGGGTCTCGAGATCGACGCCGTAGCGGGCGAATTCAAAGGGCTGATAGCCGGGGCCGACGCCGATGACGACCCGGCCGTCGCTCGCCTGGTCGACGAATGCGATCTCCTGGGCGAGACGCAGCGGGTGATAGAGCGGCAGCACGAGGACCGCCGCGCCGAGCCGGATGCGGCTGGTCACCGCCGCCATATGGGCGGCCACCATCATGGGCGAGGTGCTGATCGAATTGTTGGTGAAGTGATGCTCGGCGAACCAGGCGGCGTCGAAGCCGATCTCTTCCGCCAGGCGGACCAGCTTGCGCGTGTCCGAGAGGACGCCCCGGATCCCGCCCGGGTTGTCGCGCAGCGACATCAGGTTGAACAGGCCGAACTTCATGACTTCCTTCCTCGTCCCCACCCGGAATGGCGTTCGATGCGCCCCTGTGCGCGGGACAGAAGACAGGTCGCGACGCCCGGGGCCGCCGCGATCCGTAGCCAGGGGCGGCGCCACGGCACCACCCCGGCATTGTCGCCGATCATGGCGAACGGCACGCCATCGGGCCTGGGATACTCGGTCGGCATCGCACACATCTTTCGCCGCCGCTCAAGGCTTCGGGTTGTCGAACGGCTGGGCCGTCGCGAGATTGATGCCGGGCGCTTCGAGCTTCAGCGGCTCGAGCTGCCACTTCTTCGCGATCAGATCGTAGGTGCCGTTCTCGTAGATCGCCTTCAGCCCGGCCTGAAGTGCCGCGGCCAGGGCGGTGTCGTCCTTGCGCACGGCAAAACCGGTATAGGAGCGCGGCAGGAAGCGGTTCGCCACCATGCGGACCGGCTTCGGCGCCTTGGCCTTCAGGTCGGCCGCCGCCGCCGTGTCGCTCAGGGCGAAATCGATGCGTCCCGCATAGAGCGCCAGGAGGACGGCCGCGCGCGACGGCAGCTCGCTGAGTTCGATCCGCGGCTTGCCGTTCTTCTCGCAATGGACGGACAGCAGGTTGTTGATCATGTCGATGTAGGAGATGCCGCTCTGGGCCGCCGTCCTCAGTCCACAGAGGGTCAGCGGATCTTCGGTGACCGAGGTGTCGGACTCGAGCGTGTAGATCGCCGCCACGCCCATCCAATAGTCGATGAAGGTCATCGACTCCTCGCGGTCGGGCCGGTCGGTCAGACACGACATCGCCATGTCGTAGCGCGCGCTCTGCAGGCCCGGGATCACGCCGGGGAAATCCGTCGAGGTCATTTCGACCCCGACGCCCAGCTTCTGGGTAACGGCCCGGATAACATCCGGCTCGAAGCCGACGATCGTCTGGCGAGCGTCGTCGAAGGCCTCGCACGGCAGGGCGTGGGCATCCGTGACGAGCGTGATCCTGCCGCTCGCCCTGACGGCGTCCGGCAGCAATGCGTGCAGCGCCGGATCCGCATCCTGCACCGGAATGGCGATATCGGCCGCCGCCGCCGGCACGATAGCGGCCAGCAGGGGCAGGACGAGGACGGACAGGATCTTCAAGGGCAAGGGCATTCGCATTTCGACCTCTCGTTCGTTGTCACCCCATCCCCGGCTTTCGGCGCCGTCGGGCGTTCTGGCCGCGGTCAAAGGATCATGTAATGGGCGTCGCAGGGCTCCATGGCGTTGACGGGCGTGATGTCCTGCGGGCAGGCCGACATGGCGATGACCAGCCGCATTTCGGCCCGCAGGACGATGTATTGGCCCGCCTCGCTGGTCGGACTGACGAATTCGATGCCGCCGTCGGGCGCGACCGGCACGTTCATGAACAGATTGAGCGGACAGGGCGTATGGATGCGCTCGTGCCCCAGGGCCTTCAGCGCCACGCCCAGATTATCCGTGCAATTGTCGTGGTCATCGGCGCCACACAATTCCTGATAGCGATAGCAGTCGCAGGCGGCGATCAGCGTGTCATGCGCACCGGGCGTGGTGTCTTCCATCACCGTCAAGATCGGGCGGCGCTTGTTCGTCACAAGAGAATCCCCGATCCCCGGAATGATCTTCAGCATCGAGGCGCGACTATGCTCCATCGACATATATTCTTTCAGGTCGCCGGCATTGAATGCCCACGTATCGATGACCTGTTTTCCATAGGTATTGACTATTTTTATCTGATCACCTTTTTCCATGATCAGGGCAATACCCTTACGCGCCGGAATAACCGAAAGATATCGACCATCCGATTCGTCTTCATTATTCAGCGCATTAAGGCTCATCTTATTTCCAATCATGAAGTTGTTCAGACTTCACCTGCAATCTATCGCGACATTTATTTTGGTTGATGATGTTTTATCTTCATGCCAATGTCGCGCCATCGCCGTTACGGGAATAAGTTAACCACCGGCGATCATGAGTTTCCAATAAGGCGACTTGTGTCAGGTATAAGCTGAGGCTATAGAATGGCGCATGAGAATCCGCGATCTGGAATGCTTCCGCACCCTGATGCTGCACGGCACCATGACCAGGGCGGCGGAACTTCTCGGCCTGTCGCAACCCGCGGTAAGCACCATCGTGGCCGGTCTCGAGCGCGAAGTGGGCTTCCCGCTGTTCATCCGACGGGCCGGCCGGCTGCATCCGACACCCGAGGCACGGCTGCTCTATGTCGAAGCGGCGCGGGCGCTCGAAGGGATCGAGAATGTGGTGCGCGTCGCCGATCAGGTGCGCCTCGGCAAGCACGGCTATCTGGCGATCGCCGCCTATGCCAGCATCTCGATCAGCCTTCTGCCGCGCATCCTGTCGCTGTTCGTGGCGGAACGCCCGGGATTACGGACGCGCATCATCACGCGGAACACGCAGGGCGTGCGCGATCTGGTCGCGACCCAGCAGTTCGACTTCGCCATCGCCGAACTGCCGATCGACTATCCGACCGCGCTGATGGACGTCTTCTCCTACGCCTGCCAATGCATGCTGCCGCCCGACCATCCGCTGGCGGAAAAGGACGTCATCACGCCGGCCGACCTGGACGGCGTCCCCTTCGTCACCCTGTTCCGCGGCGATCCGCTCTACCAGCAGGTCGCCAACGCCTTTTCCCAATACGGCGCACGCTGGAACGTGGTGGCCGAGACGGAATTCTTCTCCACCGCCTGCGAGCTGGTGGCGGCCGGCTGCGGGGTCGGCATCATCGATCCCGTGGTCTCCAATCCCTTCACGGAAGACGTGGTGAAGCGGCCCTTCGTGCCGACGATCAAATACGAGATCGCCATCCTGCACCCGACCCACGGCGAATTGTCCCAGGTCGCCCGCGATTTCGTCGAGCTTCTGAAGACCCATCTCGCCCCCTGACCACAGCGGTCGGGAATAGCCCGCACCGCCCCGGCCGATTCCGGCCGCGGGCGTGTTTCGCCGTGCCCTCGGCGTCAACATGAGGACAGACAAGACCATGGAATATGTTCGACTGGGAAAGAGCGGCCTCGAAGTCTCGCGGATCTGCCTCGGCTGCCTTACCTACGACGTGCCCGGCACCGGCCGCCACGCCTGGACGCTCGGCGCGGATTCGAGCACGCCGATCCTGCGCCACGCGATCGAGATCGGCATCAATTTCTTCGATACCGCCAACGTCTATTCCAAGGGTACGAGCGAGGAAGTGCTGGGCCGCGCGATCAAGGAATTCGCCCGGCGCGACGAGGTCGTGATCGCGACCAAGCTGTTCAGCCCGATGCGGCCCGGGCCCAATGCCGAGGGCCTGTCGCGCAAGGCCATCATCACCGAGCTGGACGCCAGCCTGAAGCGCCTCGCCACCGATTACATCGACCTCTATCAGATCCACCGCTGGGACCCCAATACGCCGATCGAGGAGACGCTGGAAACCCTGAACGACATGATCAAGGCGGGCAAGATCCGCTATATCGGCGCCTCGACCATGCGGGCGTGGCAGTTGATGAAGGCGCTCGCCGTTTCCGACGCGCGGGGCTGGAACCGCTTCGTCTCGATGCAGAACCACATCAACCTGATCTACCGCGAGGAAGAACGCGAAATGATGGGTCTCTGTGCCGCCGAAGGCGTCGGCGTGATCCCCTGGAGCCCGCTCGCCCGCGGTATCCTGGCGCGTCCCTGGACAGCGGAACCGACCAACCGTTCGGCCAGCGACCAGTTCACCAAGACGCTCTACGACGACACCAAGGAGATCGACCGGCCGGTGGTCGACCGCCTGGCGGAAGTGGCGGCGGCACGCGGCCTGCCCATGGCCCAGGTCGCCCTGGGCTGGCTGTTGCAGAAGCCGGCGATGGTGGCGCCGATCATGGGGGCCACCAAGACCAGCCATCTCGACGACGCCGTGGCGGCGCTCGCCGTGAAATTGTCGCCCGAAGAGGTCTCGGCACTCGAGGCGCCCTATGTTCCCCGCAAGGAAATCGGTTTCTGAGCGGCACAGGAGACGATACCCGCATGGCGACGACGGAGGGCCGCCTGAGCGGCCGGGTGGCGATCGTGACCGGCGGCGGCAAGGGGATCGGACGGGCCATCGCCGTCGACTTCGCGCGGGAGGGGGCGGCCGTCGCCGTCCTCGCCCGCAGCGACATGGACAGCGCCGAAGCGGTGGCCGCGGAGGTCCGCCGCCACGGCCGCCGGGCGCTGGCCGCGACCATCGACGTTACCGACCCGGCCTCGGTCGAGACGGCGATGGATCTCGTCGCCGCGGCGCTCGGCCGGATCGATATCTTGGTCAACAACGCCGGCCACGGCCGAGCCGCCCTGCTGGCGGAACTGCCGGCGGCGGAATGGGACGCGACCTTCGCGGTGAACACCAAGGGGTGTTTCCTGGCCGGCACCGCCGCGGCCCGGCGCATGGCCGCGGCCGGCGGCGGGACCATCGTCAATATCGCCGGGGCTTCGGCCCATCGGGCCTGGGCCGGGCGCGGCGCCTTCGCGCCGTCGAAGGCGGCGGTGATCAACCTGACCCGGCAGATGGCTCTGGAATGGGCGCCAAGCGGCATCCGCGTGAACGGCGTCAGCCCCGGCCCGATCTTCGCGGCGGACGACCCCTGGCGCGACCGCCGGCCCGAGCTGGTGGCGCGCTTCGGCCGTCTTCCCCTCGCCCGCCCCGGCTTGCCGGAGGAAGTGGCCAAGGCGGTCACCTTCCTCGCCTCGGACGATGCCGCCTATATCACCGGGCACATGCTGCCGGTCGATGGCGGCAGCCTGCTCACCTGGTATGTCGACCGCTGACGGCGAGAACGGGATCGCCCATGAAATCGACAGAATTGCACCGAGATGCCGACGGAAGGCCCGCGCCCCTTCGTCTCCTGGTGCTGCGGCCGCCGGGGCAGTCGGCGGTCTTCCACGTGACGCCCGAACGTCTGGCGGCGGCCTTCGCGAGGGCCGGCGTCGAGATGAGGGAGATTACGGTCGAGACCCGGCCCGACGGCGATCCCGCGATCGCCGACGCTCTCGTCCGGGCCGACGTGCTGATCGGCGCCGACGTGCCGACGCGCCTGCTCGGCGCGGCCCGGCACCTCGGCCTCATACAGTTGAGCTCGGCCGGGATCGATCATCTGCTGCCGCTCGATTGGCTGCCGCGCCATGTCGCGCTGACCACGGCGAAGGGCGTGCATGGCGCGAAGCTCCGCGAATGGGCGATGATGGTGTTCCTGATGCTGCATAACCAGATTCCCCATTTCGTGACGGCGCAGCGCCGTCACGGGTGGGAACGGAAGCTGGCTCCCTCGGTCGCCGGGCGGAGGGCGCTGATCTTCGGGACCGGCGGCATCGGCCGGGCGATCGCGGCAGGCGCCGGACAATTGGGCATCGAAGCCGTCGGCGTCGGCCGGCGGGGCGGGCCGGCGGCGGGCTTCGATGCCGTACTCTCGCCCGCCGAGGCCGAAACGGCCCTGGGGACGGCGGATTTCGTCGTCCTGGCGTTGCCCCTCACCCCGGCGACGCGGGGCATCGCGGATGCCCGCTTCTTCGGCCGCATGGCGCCGGGGGCGGGCTTCGCCAATTTCGGACGCGGCGACCTCGTCGACCAGGAGGCGCTGATCGCGGCGCTCGACGGCGGGCGGCTCGGCGGCGCGGTGATCGACGTCACCACGCCGGAACCGCTGCCGGCCGGCGCCGCACTCTGGGATGCGCCACGGCTGATCGTCACCCCTCACGTCTCGGCCGACGATCCGGCGGGACATGTCGACCGCATGCTCGACATCCTGGTCGAGAACCTGCGCCGGCGCGCGGCCGGCCTTCCCCTGCTGAACGAGGTGGACCGTTCCCATGGCTATTGAGCAGGCCCCCGCAGCTTTCCGTCAGATCACGATCCCCCTGTCCGACGGCACGCCGCTGGCGGCGCGGCTGTGGCTGCCGGAGGACGGCGCCGGCCCCTTTCCGGTGGTCATGGAATGGATCCCCTATCGCCAGTCGGACATGACGGCGGTCGGCGATTCCATGATGCATGGCTGGTTCGCCCGCCACGGCATCGCCTGCGTCCGCGTCGACATCCGGGGCAGCGGCAATTCCGGCGGCCTGCTGGGCGACGAATACCTGCGCCAGGAACAGGACGACGCCGTCGAGGTCATCGCCTGGCTGGCGTCACGGGATTGGTGCAGCGGCTCAGTCGGCATGATCGGGATTTCCTGGGGCGGTTTCGCCGCCCTCCAGGTCGCCGCGCGGCGGCCGCCCGCGCTCAAGGCCATCATCACCTGCTGCTCGACCGACGACCGCTATGCCGACGATGTCCACTACATGGGCGGCTGCCTGCTGTCCGACGGTATCGCCTGGGGTCACGGACTGTTCGGCCAACTGGCCCGGCCGCCCGATCCCCGGCACGTCGGCGACAAGTGGCGCGAGATGTGGCATCGGCGCCTCGAGGGGTTGGAGCCGCCGCTGGCGTCCTGGCTGGCGCATCCCAGGCGGGACGATTTCTGGCGCCACGCCTCGGTCTGCGAGGATTACGGCGCGATCGCCTGCGCGGTCTATGCCGTCGGCGGCTGGACCGATGGTTACAGCGACGCGGTCCTGCGCCTGATGGAGCATCTCTCGGTCCCGCGCAAGGCGCTGATCGGGCCCTGGACCCATGTCTATCCGACCTGGGGCGCGCCGGGGCCGGCCGTGGACTTCCTGCAGGAGGCGCTCCGCTGGTGGAAGCACTGGCTGAAGGGCGAAGACACCGGCATGATGGCCGAGCCGACGATCCGCCTCTGGCACGGCGAAGGCCTGAAGCCCGACGCCCATATGCCGGCGATCGGCGGCGATTGGCGGGGCCTGCCGGCCTGGCCCCCCGCCCCCGGGACCGATGCGTCGCTCTTCCATCTGGACGAGGGACGCCTGGCGTCCGCCCCGCCGGTGGCACCGCCGTCGATCCCGGTCGACACGCCGATGACCGCCGGCATGGCGGGTGGCGAATGGTGCCCCCTGGACGGCGGCAGTTCCGGCCCCGAATTCCAGACCGATCAGCGGCCCGACGATGGGCTCTCGGTCTGTTTCGACACTCTCCGCCTGGGCGCCCCCGTGGATCTGGTCGGCAAGGCGTTCCTCGACTGCTCCGTCGCCCTCGCCGGATCGGTCGCCACGCTGGCACTGCGGCTTTGCGACGTGGCGCCGGACGGCACCTCCGCCCGCGTCACCTTCGGCCTGCACCGGGTGGAACGTCCGGCCGGCGTTCCCATCGGCGTCCCCTTCCGCCTGCGCCTCGCCCTGAAGGGGGTCGCCTATCGCTTCGGCGCCGGTCATCGCATCCGCCTCGCCGTATCGAATGCCTACTGGCCCATGGCCTGGCCCGAGCCGACGCAATTGGGTGTCGTCCTGCATCTCGCGGGCGCCAGCCTCTCCCTGCCCGGCCTGCCGGCGGAAATGGTGAAGCTGCCCGCCATGGCGCCGCCCCAATGGGCCCCGGCGCTGCCGCACGAGATCCTGCGGCCCGAGGAGACCCGCCGGATCACGACGATCGACGCCGCCAGCGGGCGCACGACCTTGACGATCGAAACGAAGCGCCAGGCGACGGAAGTGGACGGCCTCACCTTCCACAGCGACGGGCTCGACATCTTCTCGATCCTGCCGGGAGATCCCGCCAGCGCCCAAGCGACGATCACGCGCGAGATGCACATGCGACGCCCCGGCTGGGCCATCCGCCTCGAAACCCGCAGCGATGTCGGGGTGGAGGCCGGCCGCCTCGTCCTCGACTGCCGCATCGCCGCCTTCGAGAATGACGGCCTCGCCTTCTCGCGGCATTGGCGGCGTGTGCTGAGAGGGTAATGACCTGACAGATAGAGCCACACCGGCCCCGCGCGGGGCCGGTGTGGCCATGCCGCCTCTGGGCGGGTTTGATGGAGTTGCGAGCAACATCGCCCCCCGACCGGGGACGAACATGACCACGGAGAAGAAAGTAGCACGTCGCAAGCTCAGCTTGCTCGAATTGGCGGCCGATCTCGGCAATGTCAGCAAGGCCTGCCGGGTGATGGGATATTCCCGCCAGCAGTTCTACGAGATCCGCCGGAACTTCCAGACCTATGGCGCCGAAGGGCTGATCGACCGCCTGCCCGGTGCCCGCGGCCCTCATCCCAACCGGGTCGCGGCCGAGGTCGAACAGGCCATCCTCGACCATGCCCTGGCACATCCCTGCCACGGCCCCATGCGCGTCGCCCAGGAACTGGTCCTGCGGGGCGTTCAGGTCTCGTCCGACGGGGTGCGCGGCGTCTGGCAGCGCCATGCCCTGCTGACCAAGCACGACCGCCTGCTGCGCCTCAAGAAGGCCACCGCCGAGCGCAAGCTGACCCTCTCCGACGATCAGGTCCGCCTGCTCGAACGCTTCAGCCCCGAGTTCCGCGAACGCCACATCGAGGCGCCCCATACCGGCGCCCTCGTCGCCGTCGACACTTTCTTCGTCGGCGCCCTCAAGGGTGTCGGCAAGGTCTATCTCCAGACCGCCATCGACTGCCACAGCCGCCATGCCTGGGCGCGCCTCTATCCCAACAAGCTGCCGCTGACCGCCGTCCAGCTCATGAACAACGACGTCCTGCCGACCTTCGACGCTCATGACGCCAGGATCGACGCGGTCCTGTCGGACAATGGCCGGGAATTCTGCGGCCGCGAGGACCAGCACCCCTACGAATTGTTCCTCCAGCTCGAAGGTATCGAGCACAAGCGCACCCGCGTGAAGCGCCCGCAATCCAACGGTATCGTCGAGCGCTTGCATCGCCCCCTGCTCGACGAGCACTTCAGGGTCGAGGGTCGCCGGACCTGGTTCGAGACCATCGAAGAAATGCAGGGCGCGCTCGACGAATACCTCGTCGCCTACAACACCAGGCGACCTCACCAGGGCCGGGGCATGAACGGCAGGACCCCCGCCAAAGCCTTCATCGACGGCCTGCCGAAGGAGACCAACGCACCAACATCAAAGCCAAACAAAGCGGCCTGAAAACCCTGCCCATAAAGGCGGCACTGTCAGCCAATTACCGTTTCTGTACAGGCGGAATGCACGCATATGTACGGAAGTAATGGCCCGAGAGCGCCTTCCAATATCGGTCAGCATTCCGCGACCGCGAGGACCAACGCTCCGATAACCTCGCGCGTCCGCTAGAGAGCATCGAGCGCAAGCGCGCCCGCGCAAAGACCCGCAATCCAACGGCGCCGTCGAGGCCGGCATCGCACCCTGCTCGATGAGCACTTCAGGGTCGAGGGCCGCCGGACCTGGTTCGAGACCATCGAAGAAATGCAAGCGTCGCACGACAACTACCTCGTCGTCTACAACACCAGGCGACCTCACCAGGGCCGGGGTATGAACTGCAGAAACCCCCGAAAAGGCATTCACCGATGGACTGCCGAAGGAGACCAACGCACCCACATCAAAGTCACAAAATGCGGCCTGAAAACCCTGCCCATAAAGGCGGCACTGTCAGCCAATTACCGTTCCTGTATAGCTCGTCGACATTGCTACTTGCGGAACATTGCCGAAGATGCGAAATAGCGTGGTTTTTGTGTTACGATTGAACCTCAGATGCCAATTCCGCTTGCGCTTCATCGACAACTTTATACAGTTTTTTTCTATCAACCTCCAATAAATAACGATTTTTTATCATTCTTAGCGAATCCCGAATATTATCTGCCAACAAGGCAAGCCTCTCAAGCTCCGAAGAGCGCTGCCACAACGAGAAATCTATGTTGAGTCCTACGCTTACCGAATTATCTGATTTCTTATACCCAACATAATCAGGTGGCGGAGGAACAATATTTCTATCAATTATCGTTGGCAAAATCAGTATGCCCGATATTGGGGAAGAAAACTCCGCGTTATCAATTATAAATTTAATTTTCTCTTCAAAAATCCAAGACAAATTTCCATTTCCGATATTCACTGTTGTGACCGGCCGAACGAGAAATCGAAATTTAGTATTTTCTTTTCGAGCCATGGTTCCTTCCCATAAACTTTCAATTTACCACTATGCCTCCCGCGATCACAGGCCTAAAATCTTCGCTCATGATTGCCCTAGAAACGAGATGATAACGGCGGCAAACGCCCATTTTCTATGAAATATTTTGCATGTAATCCAAATTCTTCGACGCGAGCCTGCAGTCGCGTTGGGTAGACCCCGAGCAACTGCATGCGCGCCCCCATCGCCGCATATTGAGTTGTCGAATATCTACTTTGGGGAATGGGATTAGATGTTATCCCGTATTTTAAAATAACATCTTTTGGGTCGACTAACTGATACACATATGTCGGCCGCTGCGATTCCAGAGAACTTCCATGCAACATTTGATCAGCAGTTGCATTATCGGTCTCACCAAACAAATCATCAGCAGCTTCGTTGAAGAGCTCCTCCACTAGGCCGAAAGCGTAGCCGACGGCGCCCCCCGCGACGGCGCCACTGGCCGCCACTTGCGGAGCCACGGCCAGGCACGCCCCCTCTGTAGCTAAAGCACATGCGGTAGCAGTAGGGCACCTCTAAAAACCCGAGCCACCTGACGGGTTTCGTGATTCCATTGGCTTGATGTCACGACGGGGGGCGTCATGGGTCAGCCTGGGTTCTTCGATCTG
>Ga0265297_10001705_pt1 | contig 49344 bp, 32 predicted proteins | sample Munlanlwell13791_FD_192502 | JGI IMG/M metagenome (GOLD analysis project Ga0265297, IMG submission 192502) | Leachate microbial communities from a municipal landfill in Southern Ontario, Canada - Leachate well 137-91 | ecosystem: Engineered > Solid waste > Landfill > Unclassified | place...
CGCAGGGACTACTGAGGCATTGACCATTTCATTTAAGGTATTGGCCTCAATCTCCAGGGTAAGATTATACATATGCACCCAGATGTGGTAGCGGGCGATCAGCTCTTCTTTAGAAAAAACCCTGTACCGCTCAAAAAGCGCGATATTTTCTTTCTTTGCCAGGGCCTCCAGCGATTCATAAGTCGAAGCGACATTCGCCAGGCCGCGCTTCCTGGCTTCCTTAATCCATTCCTCCGCATAATTATTACCCTCAAAACGGATATGCCTGGTTTCTCTAACAATCCTGGAGATTACCTGTAATACGCTGGCATTAAAGTCTTTTCCGGTTGAGCTGGCCTTTCTTATTTCTCCAGCCACATAATCAAAACTTTCGGCAATAATCGTATTAATTACCGCAATCGGTGTCGAGATATTCTGCGAAGATCCGACAGCGCGGAATTCAAACTTAACTCCGGTAAAGGCAAAAGGCGAAGTCCGATTCCTGTCGGTAGAATCTTTGTTGAATTTAGGCAGCCGGCCTATACCCAAATCCATAATATCGGATTTAGAGACCTTAGACTTAACACCCTTCTCAATCATATTCAGGATATTAGTTAATTGCTCTCCTAAGAAAACACTGATAATCGCCGGAGGCGCTTCATTAGCGCCTAAACGGTGTTCATTACCGGCTAAGGCAACTGAAGCACGTAAAAGATCAGCATGCAAATAAACCGCTCTTAAGACTACAGCTAAAACTGCCAAAAATTGCAAATTGTCTTCCGGGGTCTGGCCGGGATTAAGCAGGTTATTGCCTTTATTATCAGACAGCGACCAATTCAAATGCTTGCCGCTTCCGTTTATTCCGGCAAATGGTTTTTCATGCAAAAGGCAGACCATATCATGCCTTAAAGCAACCTTTTTCATTAACTCCATAAGTAACTGATTGTGGTCTGCGGCTAAATTTGATTCCTCAAAAATAGGGGCAAATTCATACTGATGAGGGGCAACCTCATTATGCCGGGTCATAACCGGCACTCCCAGCTTATAGGCCTCTTCCGCCACTTCAAACATAAAATTAACTACCCGTTCCTTGATCGTGCCAAAATACTGATCTTCAAGCTGCTGCCCTTTAGAAGATGCCGCTCCGACTAAAGTACGGCCGGTCATAATTAAATCCTGACGCAAATTATAATAGTTCTTGTCAATTAAGAAATACTCCTGCTCCGGACCGCAGGTAGAGAATATTTTTCTTATGTCCTTATGGCCAAAAAGCTTGAGCAGGCCTAAAGCAGATTTATTTAACGCCTCCTCGGAACGCAATAGAGGAAGTTTTTTATCTAACGCCTCGCCATGGTAAGAGATAAATATACTAGGTATGCATAATGTCTTGCCAAGCTTGCTTTCAACGATAAAAGCCGGGCTTGAAGGATCCCAGGCAGTATAACCCCTGGCCTCAAATGTGGCGCGGATTCCGCCTGAAGGAAAACTTGAGGCGTCGGGCTCACCCTGGATAAGCTTGTTGCCGGAGAACTTCTCAATTACCTTGCCTGGCCCGATTATGGAGATAAAGCTATCGTGTTTCTCCGCGGTAAGCCCGGTCATCGGCTGAAACCAATGCGTATAGTATGTGGCGCCTTTAGCCATCGCCCAATCTTTCATCGCTCCGGCGATCTCATTTGCCTGCGCCAGGGTTATGGTCTTACCCTCAGACATCCAGCGCTTAAAGGCCTCAAAAGTACTCTTGGAGATATGCTTCTGCATAGTTTCCAGCTTAAAGGTATTCTCGCCAAAATAAGTAGAAACTTTTTTTGGCGTTCTGCACTTATCTAATTCCACGCTCTTAATCTTAAATAAAACTTTTTGTCTTATACTCATCTCTATCCCCCTTGCGTATTATAAAAAATACCGGGTTAATCTCTCCTGGCCTTTATATCTTTAGCCAGGATAATCGCCTCCGCTACCTCGCGCATGGATTTACGCATATTCATACTTTGTTTCTGAATTAAACGATATGCCTCTGAAGGCGCGATATTGGCATCCTGTGAAAGAATATCTTTTGCCCGTTCAATCAGTTTACGCGTAGTCAAAGCTTCTTCGGCGGAACGCGCGCGTAAATCAAGCTCAGCGTTTTCAATGGCAATCGCCGCCTGATTGGCCAGGGCCGCCAAAAGATCCAATTCACTCTTGGAAAATTTATGTTTTTTGGAGGTATAACAGTTAAGTACTCCAATGACCCTGCCCCTTACTGCCAGCGGAACACAGGCCAAAGAACATAACCCTTCTTTTTTAGCCACATCCTGGTTGAGATAACGGCTATCCCCTTTAACATCCAAAACACAAATTGGCTTATTTTCTTTGGCCACCACTCCGGCTATACCTTCAGCTAAAGGAATATTAGGCTTCTTATTGTAGGCCTCGGATATTGACTGGGTAGCCTTAACCACCAGCTCTTTCTTGTCGGGATCAAGCAGCATCAAGGAAGAAATCTTGGAATTCATCACCTCGGCGGTAACCTGTACGATCAGACGCAGCAACTCCTCTAAGTACATCCCTGAAGTAATCAGATTGGCAACTTTAGAAATCGCCTCAATCTGTTTTACATAAACCTGAAAGTTATCTTTTTTCTTAGCTGGCATTATTTTGTCTACAAAGACAACACCCGCGCTATTCCTGCTAAGCGCGGGGTGTCCTCTTTTCCAAGAACTTTTTTATCCTGGCTAAAGCCTCTTTTAAATTGTCCAGGCTGGAGGCATAAGAAATCCTGATGTAACCTTCACAACAGGCACCAAAAGCCGTCCCCGGCACAACCGCCACCTTCTCCTCTTCTAATAATTTGCGCGAGAATTCCATGGAAGACAAACCTGTGCTCTTTATCGAAGGAAAGATATAAAAAGCTCCCTGGGGCCGGGAACACTTTAGCCCTAAAGAATTCAACTCTACGGTCATAAGTTCCCGTCTGCGGCCGTATTCACGCTTCATCTGTTCAACTGAACGCTTGCCGCTGACTAATGCCTCCGCAGCAGCTATCTGGCTGGTAATCGGCACACACATAATTGTATATTGATGGATCTTGGTCATTGCCGCGATAATCTCTTTCGGGCCGCAGGCAAAACCAACGCGCCAGCCGGTCATGGCAAAAGATTTAGAAAAACCATTGAAATAAACCGTGTTCTTTTTTGCTCCAGGCAAAGTCGGAAAGGCAGTATGCCCAAAATCATAAGTCAGATCACCGTATACTTCATCACTGATACAAAGTATCTTGTGTTTTAACAAAATTCTGTTTATTTCCTCAAGCTCTTTACGGCGGTAAGAAACACCCGTGGGGTTAGTCGGATAGTTAAGCACGATTGCCTTAACCTTTTTATCTATATGTTTTTCTAAAAGTTTGGGCGTAATTTTAAACCCGTCTTTTGAAGTATCAATATAAACCGGCGTTCCGCCTGCAAGCTCAGTAACCGGGCCATACGAAACATAGCTCGGCACAGGGACTAACACCTTGTCCCCGGGGTTGATAATCGCCCGCAGTACGAGATCCAAACCTTCGCTTACCCCTACAGTAATCAGTATTTCCTCATCCGGGCAATAATCCAAACCGAATTTATTCTTCAGATAGCGGTGCAGCCCTAAACGCAGCTTATAGAGCCCTTTATTTGAAGTATAGCTGGTAAATCCCTGCTCCAGGGAATAGATCCCTGCCTCGCGGATCTGCCAGGGAGTAACAAAATCCGGCTCACCTACGCCTAATGATATAACATCCTTCATCCCCAGCACCAGGTCAAAGAATGCCCGGATTCCGGATGGCTGCATTTTTTCTACAACTTTTGATATTTGCATTTTAATATGATATTGCTATCCTTTTATTCTCGTCTGATTTATGCTTTAAAATCACTCCGTCTTCCTTATACTTCTTCAATAAAAAATGCGTGGCTGTGCCGCGCACATTTTCCAGGCAGGAAAGCTTTTCCGCTACAAAATTAGAAACCGTATGCAGGTTCCTGCCTTCCACAACTACCAATAAATCATATGTCCCGCTGATTAAATAACAACTGGTTACCTCGGGGAATGAATAGATGCGTTCAGCAATCTTATCAAAACCCAGATCCTTCTGCGGAACGATATTTACCTCAATTAAAGCCCTGACCTCAGATTCATTGTCCTTGACCAAATCCTTATTGATCACTGCTTTGTATTTTAAGATCGCGCCCTCTTTTTCGTACTTCTTAATTATTTTCTTTACCTCATCCGGCTTCTTACGGACCATTTTTGCGATATCTTCTATACTTGCCCTGCCGTCCTTTTCTAAAATCTCCAATATCTCATCCATTTTTACGCTCCTTCTTATTGAACACGACAGATATCTGCGCCTTTTCTTTTATGCTCTGAGCTGCTGTACATCTTCTTTATTTTATTAACCTTAACACTACTGGCTGTCTGTTTCTTGTTATTGCAAAGTTTATCCAGGATATCATCCAGTTCATCATAAGTTATGCCCATCTCCCCTTCATCGGTCTGCCCCTGCCAAAGACCGGCGGTAGGGGGTTTGGCAATAATACCCTGAGGTATTTTTAATTCAAACGCCAGCCTGCGCACCTGGCGCTTGAATAAATCCGCGATCGGAAGAATATCCACTCCGCCATCCCCATATTTAGTAAAGTAGCCCACCATGAGCTCAGATTTATTCCCTGTGCCGCAAACCAGATAATTCAACTTATTGGCAAAATAATAAAGCGTGCACATACGCAGCCGCGGCTTAAGATTACCCAGGGCCAGGCCGCAGGCGGACGGTAAGATCTCTAAAAAATTATTATATACGCTTGAAAGATCCACTAATTTTGACTTAAGCCCAAGCTTTGCGGCAACCAACTTGGCGTCTTTTAAATCCTGAGGATTACTATTGCAGGGCATAAAAAGCACAAGCAACTTGTCTTTGCCTACTGCCTCTTTGCATAAAGCGCTAACCACGGCAGAATCTATCCCACCGGAAAGGCCCAAAACTATACCTTTAGTTCCGGAGTGCTTAACCCGGCCCTTAATCCAGGAAACAATCTTATTTTTCATGTATTTAACTCTTTAAAAAACACTTTTTTACCTAATATGGGGGATAATGAAAAGATTATATACCACTAAATAGCGAGGGTCAAGGATATATATTAACTACTTATCTCAATTCTTCAGGATGGTGTTTAACTACCTTAGCTTCAACCATATAGATTACATCCTCTGCTATATTGGTAGTATGGTCGCAAATACGCTCCAGATACCTGGCAATAAGCAGTAATGCCACAGCCCGGTCTGCGGTTTTAGGGTCGCGCGCCAAATATTCATTAATCAACTCATCCTGCACCAGATTACGCAATCTATCTGCTTCGGCATCTGCTAAAACTACTTTCCTGGCAAGCAGGGCATCTTTTTTTACAAAAGCGTCAATAGCATCCCGGACCATATCCTGGGAAACCTGGGAAAGTTTAGGTATATCCACTAATGGCTTAAGCAATGGTTTTTCCATAAGCTCCAGAGACCTTTGTGAAATATCAACGGCTATATCGGCAATACGTTCAAGCTCGGCGTTAATCTTCATACCGGTGGTAATATACCTTAAATCCCCTGCCATCGGCTGATAACGGGCAATCAGATCAATACATTTCTCATCTATTGCCAGCTCTAACTCATCAATCTTACTGTCAATATTAATAACATCCTGGGCTAGGCATTTATCGCGGTTCTTCAGCGATTCAATAGATTTAAAGATTGACTCTTGGGCGAAAACCGCCATGCGCAAGATATCCTTATGCAACCCCTTTAATTCTTCGTCTAAATGTCTCAGCATACATCCTCCTTAATCTTATTTAGGGACGGTTCTAAAACCAAAGCTAAACTGTCCCCGTCAGGGGACACTTCTGCTTTGAGTTAAGAACCGTCCCTAACCGTATCTCCCGGTAATATAATCTTCTGTCCTTTTATCATTCGGACTGGTGAAAATATCCTGCGTTTTAGCAAACTCAACCAGTTCCCCTAAAAGCATGAAACCTGCTTCGTCAGATACTCGCGCTGCCTGCTGCATATTATGTGTGACAATGATAATCGTATAATTATTCTTTAACTCCCGCATTAATTCTTCAATCCGGCTGGTCGCCTGCGGATCAAGCGTAGAGCAAGGCTCATCCATAAGAAGAATCTCGGGCTTAACCGCGATAAGCCTGGCAATGCAAAGACGCTGTTTCTGTTCTAAAGACAGCGTCAGCGCGGATTTCTTAAGTTTATCTTTTAACTCATCCCACAAAAAGACACTCCTTAAACTATCTTCGACTACCTCATCAAGCTTAATCCTGGTTAAGCCTTCTGCATGCACTCTTTGGCCAAAAACAATATTTTCATAGATAGACAGCGGGAAAGGATTAGGCCGTTGAAAAACCATTCCCACTTTTTTACGCAATTGCACTAAATCTGTTTTATCGGAAATAATATTCTCCGCGTCAATAACCACTTCCCCCTTGATGCGCACGCCTTCAATAAGGTCATTCATACGGTTAAACACCCTAAGCAGGGTAGATTTACCGCATCCCGAAGGGCCGATCATGGCAGTAATTTTCTTTTCCGCAAAATGCGCCCTTACGTTGATAAGCGCCTGAAAATCACTATACCATAAATTTAAATTATTTACTTTGATATCCGCCATTATCCAAATTCCCCTCTGATATAACCATCCGTGCGCTTATCGTAAGGCGCGGTAAATATCTTTTGTGTTTTATCCAGCTCCACAAGTTCGCCCGACAGGAAAAAGGCAGTGCGGTCCCCTACCCTGGCTGCCTGCTTTACATTATTAGTTACTAATACTATGGTGTAATCTTTTTTTAATTTAAGCATTGCCTCTTCAACTTTGGCGGTTGATATGGGATCAAGCCCGGAACAAGGCTCATCAAATAAGATAACCTCCGGCTCAACTGCCAGGGTCCGGGCTATACAAAGCCGCTGCTGCTGGCCCCCTGATAATTTAAAGGCTGAAGACTTAAGCCTGTCTTTAACCTCATCCCAGAGATATGCCTGTTTAAGCGAACGTTCAACAATTGCGGAGATTTTATGACGGTTTTTCTCTCCATGCATCTTCACGCCATAGGCTATATTCTCAAAAATAGATAAAGGTAACGGCAAAGGTAAAGCAAAAACCATGCCTACCTTCTTGCGCAAAACCTCAATATCTATTCTTCTTATATCTTCCTGATCAAACTCCAGCCAACCGCTCATCTTAAAACCTGGGTTTAAATCATTCAGGCGGTTAAGCATACGCAGGAAGCTGGTCTTTCCGCTATTGGATGGACCGATTATACTTAAAATCTCATTGGCCTGAACTTCAATGTTCACCCCTTTTAAAGCATGGATCTGCCCAAACCATATGTTTAAATTCTTGGCATTGAACTTTACCATTTCTTTTTCTTTCTAAAGTTATAGCGGATAATTATAGCCACCAGATTCATAAACAAAACTAAAAACAAGAGGACCAGGGCTGTTCCATAGCGCACCTTTTCATCAACATTAGGCACCTGCGTAGAAATAACATACAAATGATATGGAAGCGCCATTGCCTGGTCAAAAATAGACTTGGGCAGCCGCGGCAGATAAAAAGCTGCAACAGTAAATAATATCGGCGCAGTCTCCCCTGCTGCCCTGCCAAGACCGAGGATCGTACCGGTTAAAATCCCGGGTATGGCATTAGGCAAAACTATATGCCTTATGGTCTGCCATTTGCTTGCACCAAGCGAAAGGCTCACCTCGCGGAATGACTGTGGCACACTTTCCAGCGCCTCGCGCGAAGTAGTGATGATTATCGGTAATATCATAATTCCTAAAGTAAGGGAGCCGGATAAGATAGATGCGCCGAATTTTAAGAAAACAACAAATAACGCCAGGCCGAACAAACCATATACAACCGAAGGCACCCCGGCAAGATTGACAATAGCTAACTTAATTATACGGTTAAGCAGATTATCTTTAGCGTATTCACTTAAATAAATTGCCGCCAGTAATCCAATAGGCAGGGCAAAAACTATTGCCCCGAAAACAAGATAAAAGGTTCCGATGATTGCCGGGAATATTCCTCCGGCGCGCATCCCCTGGCGCGGGATATCCGATAAAAACTGCCAGTTAATCGCAGGAAGCCCCTTCTGGATAATAATTACTACGATCAAGCCCACCGGTACGACAATCAAAAGTGTCGCCAGAAACAAAAGAAAGAATGCGATTTTTTGTGATCTTTGCGTATTACGCATCAGTGCCTCTTATGCAGGAATAAATCCGCGCTAACATTGATAATGAAGCTTATTATGAATAGAACTATGCCGATGGCAAAAAGCGCGAAATAATGTTCGCTACCTACCACAGCCTCGCCCATTTCGGCAGCAATAGTGGCAGTTAAAGTGCGCACTGGAACAAGGATATTTTGTGGAATAACTGCAGCGTTACCGGTAATCATCATTACTGCCATGGTTTCGCCAATCACCCTACCTATACCAAGCATTACCGCAGCGACAATCCCTGAAGAGGCAGCCGGAAGCAAGACCCGGTAAATCGTCTGCCAATGCGTAGCGCCTAAGGCAAACGCCCCTTCTTTATAGCTCTTAGGCACTGAATAAAGCGCATCTTCAGCGATCGAAACTATCGTGGGCATTGCCATAAAAGCCAGAATTATTGAACCTGATAAAGCGGTTAAGCCTGTTGGCAGATGGAATACGGTTTTTACCCAAGGCACAAGAGTTACCATTCCAATAAACCCGAGCACTACACTGGGAATAGCGGCTAATAATTCAATGCCGGCTTTCAAAACCTCCTTAATTCTTAAAGGGGCAATTTCAGCGATATAAACTGCGCAGGCTACGCCTATAGGTATAGAAATTATCGCCGCTCCCAAGGTAACCATAAGCGAACCGAATATCAGCGGCAATATCCCAAGCTGCGCCGGCTCCGAAATAGGATACCAGCTCTTGCCCGTAAGAAAATCAACCGGGCTGGCATATTTAAATACCGCTAAGCCTTCCTTGGTCAAAAACAAAAAGATCAAGACTACAAAAAAAATAGAAGCTAATCCAGAAATAAAGATTAGCTTCTCTATAATAAATTCCTTAAGCTTCCTCATTTTTTACTTAGGGACGGTTCTCAACTCAAAGCAGAAGTGTCCCCTGTTAAGGGGACAGTTTTCCTTTGTTTTGAGAACCGTCCCTGGTTTATTTCTTAACCGGAACAAAATCTGTCTTAACCACAATATCCTGGCCTTCTTTGGAAAGGGCATAATCAACAAATTTCTTAATTAAACCCTGGGGCTGATCATTAGTGTACAGAAAAAGCGGCCTGGATATGGGGTATTTACCGCTTAAAACATTTTCTATGCTCGGCTCAACATATTCGGCTTTATCATCCCTGGCTACAGCAATAGTCTTTTGCTTACTAGAGATATAACCCATACCATAATAACCGATAGCAGAAGGATTAGCCGCTACTTCATCAGCAATTGCCTGGGAAGAAGAAAGCATCAGCGCCGAAGGAGCAAACTCTTCTTTACCATTTGTGTTATTATTCCTTAACACGTGTTCCTTAAAATAAACATGGGTTCCGGAATTAACTTCGCGCGAAAGAATAACTATCCTCTCATCCTTTCCCCCCACCTCTTTCCAATTAGATATCCTGCCGGTAAAAATACCCGCTAACTGCTCAAGGGTAAGCTTACCTACCGGATTAGCCGGGCTGGTTACCACCGCCAAGCCGTCTAAGGCTATTCTTATTTCAAAAGGGTTAATACCTTTTTGCTTGGCCAGGGCGATTTCCTTGTCCTTGATATTTCTTGAGCTCATCGCGATATCGCAACTTCCGCTGATCAAGCTGGATAGCCCGGTTCCAGAACCGCCGCCGGTTACTGCCACAAAATCTTCAGGATTTTCTTCCATATATTTCTCTGCCCAGGCTTGTCCGAGATTCACCATAGTATCTGAACCCTTAATCTGGATAGAATTATCATCCTTAGCGGCAAATACTGAAATTGTAAACAGAAAACCGATCAAAACAAGTAGCAATCTTTTAAACATTTAAACCCTCCATATTTCTTATAATATATATTGTCTATATTATGCCTATGTTATGTATATGTTAAATCTATGTAAAATCTAAAAAGATAACTTAAGCTTGGTTCCTAAGACATTTGTAGCTGTCCACAATTTGCTGCCTTTTGAGCTTTGTAACAAATAATAGATCTCGCCTTTCAGATTCCTGGTTATCTTCATAGCCAAACCGGCAGAAAACCTGTTCTGGTTTAACCTTTGGCTATCATCAAAAAGTATATAAATTTCGTCCGCAAGGTAAGGTTGAATTTCAAATTTGGTAAATTTCCAGGGTGATTTTATCGTAATTTTATTACGATATTTCCAGGTATCATCCTTATAGTCAAAGTGATTGTACTCCAGCCGGGAGCGGTCCTCAAACTTAAAACCCGCAAAATCCCATAATAAAGTAGCGGTTAGGTAAGGCTCGTTTTCCACTAAAAACTTTCCCCTGGATTTGGAGAGAACATGGCGGTAGCCTGCGCCGACATTCAAATGTTTCTGCAGGCTATAGAAAAATCCTAGATCATAGTGCTGATAATAAAACTCCTTGGCGCTTCCACCCCAGCGGAACTCCTCTTCTAAAACGACTTTTGCATCTTTATTTATTTTGTATTCTTCCGTTTCCGTATTCCAAACCTGGAAATCGCCGTCTTTATAAGCGTAGGCGTTTGCAGTCAATACAAAAACTATCCCTGTAATCAGTAAACTTACCCTTTTCATTTAAGCTCCTTTTTTATATATTATCATGCTCTTTTTCGCCTTGCAATTCAATAAAACTAACTATCTTATAATTCAACCAGAGTTATCCTCCTTTCTAATCTTTATCATGATCATAGCTTAAGTATAAAATGAGAGGGTTAAATCTGCTTCAATGGAAAGTAAAATCCGGGTAAAATAATAGGGACGGTTCTTAAAACAAAGGGAAACTGTCCCCTGGTTAGGGGACACTTCTGCTTTGAGTTGAGAACCGTCCCTACTTGTTTTTAGGAAGAATAAACCAGAATTTGGAACCTAGGCCTTCGGTGCTCTCAACGCCGACAGAACCGGAATGAAGTTCTACGATATGTTTAATAATAGAAAGCCCAAGGCCTGTGCCTCCGAGCTCGCGCGAGCGCGCCTTGTCTACGCGGTAAAAGCGTTCAAAAATACGCGGGATATCTTTTATGGGTATACCTGAACCTGAATCTTCCACAATAATCTTTATTTTATCCGTAAGTTGCTCGGAATAAATCCGCACAAAACCTTTTTCTTTATTATATTTGATGGCATTGCTTATAAAATTAGTGAAAACCTGCTCAATCTTACTTTTATCAGCCAGAATTTCCAGGCCTGGCGGCAAGTCAGATTTAATCTCTACCCCCTTCTTTTTTGCCTGGGATTTATTCCCCATCACAACCTCATTCACCAAACTGCTTAAATCAAACCTGTTCTTTAAAAGCTCGATTTCTTTTGATTCAATGTGCGAAAGCTCAAGCAGGTCATTAATCAAAGTATTCAACCTGTCCACATGGTTATTAATTATCCTGAGGAAATTAAGGTTGTTTTCTTTATCCTCCATCGCCCCCTCAAGCAAGGTCTCCACAAAACCTTTTATAGAGGTAAGCGGGGTTTTCAATTCATGCGAAACATTGGCCACAAAATCCCGGCGTATCGTTTCAAGCCGGCGTATCTCGGTGATATCATGGATTACCGTAACAGAGCCGGTAACTTTATCCTGCTCAAAAACAGGGGAAACATTTGCCTGCACTACTTTTTGCATCGGCATAAGAAGAGTTACCTCTTTTGAGATAAGATTAGCCGAACTCATTGCGTCATTTATAAGTTCAGATATCTGGCTGTTACGAATGCCTTCTAAGAAAAACTTTCCCTGTATCTGGGCTTGCCTGATATCAAACAATACTTCAATAGCATGATTTATGGAGATTATCCTAGAGCTTGCATCCGTAACAATAACCCCCTCAATCATGCTGTTAAAAATAGCCTCCAGATGCTGGTTTTTGGTCGCGATCTCGCGGATTTTCTCTTCAATATCCTGTGCCATCTTATTTAAGGTAACGGCGAGTGAGCCAATCTCATCGTTAGAGCCTTGAAAGATCCTGCGCGAAAAATCGCCTTTGGCAAATTTAGAAGAGGTATGGATTATACGGTTAATCGGCCCAATTAATGCCTTAGCTAAAACTGAGGCCAAAACAAAGGCAAGCCCCAATGTAAAAAATAACCCTACAATAATTGTCTTTCTTACGGCAAATAAAACCTTCTCTACGCTGGTCAAAGGCAACGCCAGCCTCAATATTCCGGCATTAACACCATTCTCTTTGATAGGGATGGCTAAATAAAGCATGTCTATTTTCAGGGTAGAAGAATAACGGACCTCTTCGCCGACCTGGCCTTTCAAGGCTTCAGTTACCTCCGGCCGATTGAGGTGGTTTTCCAGGTTGGCTGCCTGTTGCAGAGAAATCTCTGAATCAGCTAATACCTTACCCTCCATATTAACTATAGTAATGCGCGATTTAATTCTTCCGCTTAAATCTTTAATTAACTTGTCCAGGTATATTGGATTGCGCAAAACTGGGGAGGTATTGGAAATATTACTCTCTATAAGGCGGGCTTCATTGATTAAAGAAACCTTGATTTCCTGCAGCGATCTTTCTTCCAGATTTTTATCAAGAAAGAAGGCGACAAAACCCAGTGATATAAAGATAAGAAAAAAATAGGATAGAATGAGTTTAAGCTTAAAGCTGATCCTCATATTTATTTTGATTTAATCGCTAAGACTTTAATGAAATCGGCGCAGTCTTCTATTTTATCAGTCACCCCTTCCAAATATTCCGCCAGCTGATAAGTTAACAGGAGGCTGACCGGTTCAAGCTTAGCGTGGATAATCGCTTCGATCATCGCCTTTTTCTGATCATCAGCTTCATGCTCTAAGTGGTCAATCTCTGCGCTGAGGGATATAGCATTTTTCAACTCATTTTTAGTCAATGCCACTATAGCCTCTTGCAGCTTAGCGATTGAGCTTACGATCAAATCCGTGCCTAAAGAAATATTCTTTAATACGCTCTCCGGGATCCTGCCTTCAATAAAACCCAGAAGCCTGGCTGCGCCATTAGTCCAATCAGCTATTTTATCTAAGGTTTTTACAAAATGCATCAGGTCCTCCCGGTCCGGAGGAAGAAGCATGCCTTCGGAAAGCTGATCAATCATTTTAGAGCGTAAAAGATCAGCTTGATGCTCACTCTGCCTGACATTCTCAATTGCCTGTGTCTTGGCCTCAAGGTCTCCTTTAATAAAAGATTTCACCGCATCGGCAAAGAAAGTAACCGTTTTATAAGTCTCCTCAACATGTTTCTTGGCATCCTGCAGTATTGACTGCTCTTCTGCCATGCCTAACCAACCTAAAATATTTCTCATTTCTTTCATTGTCCCTCCATTGTTAAATTTTTATAAACATTTTAACTAATTGCAGCACCATATAACTTATTAAACCAGAAATAAAAGGAGTGGCCATCCAGCAAAGGATCATATCCTTCATTATGCGGAAATTAAGCACCCTAATTCCCCTGACTAAACCCACCCCGCAAATCGCACCGACTATAGAATGGCTGGTAGAAACCGGTATGCCAAAAACCGTATAAAGATGCACATTGACCGAGCTGGCTAATTGCGCAGAGAGCGCCATAATCGGAAGCAGGCGGGTAATTTCCGAACCAACGGTCTCAATAACCTTATACCCCCATGTCATTATCCCTATGACTATGGCTACGCCGCCGAAAATAACGCTCATCTTTGGAGTAAGCACACCAACACCAGAGATAAGCCCTACCGAATTCGCTACATCATTGGCTCCCCAGGTATATGCCACATAACAACCGCTGGCAATAACCAGGAAAAACACAATCGGTTTTATTAATTTACGCGGCAGAAAACGATAAAATAAATTCTGCAGCATCCTGAAGAAGATATAACCTAAAATTGCCGCGCCAATTGGAGTAAAAATCCAACAAACAAATATATCCAATAGCATCTTCCATCTAACCGGAGCACCGACTGCTAACCCTGCTCCCGCCACCGCTCCGACAATAGAATGGCTGGTAGAAATGGGCATCTTCCAATATGTGGCCAAAACTACCCAAACACAAGCAGCAAAAGTGGCTATTAAAGCCACATACATAGCAATCTGTTTATCCAATTGGTCTAAAGGAACAATCCCTTTACCAATGGTCTTGGTTACATATGCGCCCTGCAGGTATGCCCCCAGGAAACCAAAGATTACAATCAGGATAATTGCCTGTCGCAAGGTTAAGACTTTTGAACCTACGGCTGTGCCTAAAGAATTGGCAGCGTCATTAGCGCCGATTGACCAGCCGACAGCCAACCCCATAAGCAAGATTAAAATAACAAGCAATAACACTTTTCAACTACTCCTCTTCTATTTCAAGCCTGTAGCCGTAGTTCTTAACCGTTACAATCATTTTTGCCGCTGATTTAAGCTTCTTGCGCAACGTCCTCACATGTACGTCTACTGTACGGGTCTGGATCTCCATAGCGTGATCATAACCCCAGATAGAATCTAAAAGATAATCCCGGGATAAAACCCTTCCTTTTGCCTTAAGCAGGGTTTTTAAAAGTTCAAATTCTTTTGCCGTAAGCTCAACCGGCTTGTCCTTGACACTCACGGATATTTTAGCGAAATCTATCTTTAGATCACCTAACTGGAATACATCAGGAAGTCTTTCTTTTTCAGTTGCCCTGCGCAATACGGCTTTTATGCGGGCGATCAGTTCACGCGGGCTGAATGGCTTAGTAATATAATCGTCAGCTCCTAACTCTAAACCCACTACCTTGTCTGATTCCTGGCTTTTGGCAGTAAGCATAATTATAGGGATAGAAGCGGTTTTGGCCTCTTTTTTTAAAGCCTTACATACCTCCAGGCCGTCGATTCCCGGAAGCATTAAATCTAATAAAATAAGATCCGGGTATTGGCGCAAAGCCAAATCCAAGGCATCCTCTCCATCGCGGGCATTAGTAACCCTAAAACCTTCTTTTTTAAGGTTATACTCCAGCATTTTAATAATATCCTTCTCGTCTTCAACAATCAGGATCTTTTCTTTCATCTGAGAATAGGGATGGTTCTGGAACTTAAAGGAGAAGTGTCCCTCCCCCCTCTGCAAACGTTTACGCAAATGCCACAAACATAAGAATCAACCTGGCGCTGCTTCTGAAACTCTCTTAATTTCTCAAAACACTTGGCATGCTCGAAAGTCGCCGGTTCCTCTTTTATTGCCTGCGCAGGGCATATTTTAACACAAAGCCGGCACAAGCCGCAATCTTCTTTTACCGGCTGATCCGGTTCAAGCGGCATATCAGTTAAAATAGTCACCAGGCGAAATTGACTGCCTAATTCTTTGTTCACTAAAAGGTTATTCCTGCCGATCCAGCCTAAGCCCGCTAAAACCCCTAATTTTCTATGCGATGCGTGGGCGCTTAATTTTTCCCAGTCAATAATCTGCGAAGTAGGGATAGCCAGGCTAAGGTAGCCTTTTTTCTGTATGTAACTACCCACTCTCAAGGCTACCTGATCCAAAAACATGTTCACCATACGGTAATGATGAAAATACATTCTTGTAGGAACCTTCTCTATCTCGGCTAAAGCAGCCTGGGAGATACGTAACCCTAAACATACCGCACGATCCAGCTTCGCCAAAACTTTAGGCGCAATTAAAAACTCATTCTTTATGTTTTTGATATCAGCAACACCAAAAAGGTCAATTTCTAAAGAAAAACAATAATTTTTAAGGTCGAGCTTATTATTCTCAGGCATTGGTCACAAAACCATGGTTTGCCTTTCGATTGGCAAAACCATCAATCTTCCTCAAATAAACCATAAGCAGTGAAATCGCAGCAGGAGTAACTCCGGAGATCCGCGATGCCTGGCCCAGATTAAGCGGCTTGAATTTAATCAACTTCTCCCTTATCTCGCGGGATATTCCTGATAAATTACTATAATCAAAATCAAGCGGCAGCCTGATTTTCTCCAGGTGTTTAAAACGCTCAACATCCTTAAACTGCCTCTGGATGAACCCGGCATATTTTACCTCAATTTCAATTTGCTGCCAAGCGGATTCCGGTATGCCGGTTTTCAGCTTATGCATGGTTTTTAAATCTTTAATGCTTATTTGCGGCCGTTTTAATAATTCCTCTAAGCTTATCATCCGCGTAATTGCAGCAGAACCAAGCTGAGATAATTTAGCGTTAGTCTTCTTATCAGGTTTGATGCGCGTTTTCTTTAAAAAAACCGCTGCCTCCTTTATGCCCTTCTGTTTATTCTCAACCTTACGATAGATTGCCGGGCTGAGTAAGCCTAAATCAAAACCCATCTTGCTTAAACGTAAATCCGCATTATCTTCGCGCAAGATAAGCCGGTACTCCACCCGCGAGGTAAACATGCGGTACGGCTCAAGCGTCCCCTTGGTAGTTAAATCGTCAATCAATACCCCGATATAACTGCTTGCGCGGTCTAAAATAAACGGTTCTTTATTCTGTATGCGCAAGGCGGCATTAATCCCGGCAACCAGGCCTTGTGCTGCTGCCTCTTCATAACCCGTAGTGCCGTTAATTTGGCCGGCCAGATAAAGATTTTTAATCAGTTTTGTTTCCAGGCTTGGATAAAGTTGCGTGGGTTCAACTACAACATGCTCAATACCATAACCAAAACGCATAACTTTGGCATTTTCTAATCCCGCTATAGAACCTAAAATCTTAACTTGTATATCTTCGGGCAGACTGGTTGAAAGCCCGTTTGGATAAATCTCACAAACCCCTAAACCTTCAGGCTCTAAGAATACCTGATGCCTTTCTTTATCGCTGAATTTGACAATCTTATCTTCTATTGACGGGCAATACCTTACCCCCGTAGCCTTGATTTTACCGGAATAAAGCGGAGAGCGGCCTAGGTTAGCGCGGATAATTCCGTGCGTCTTCTGATTGGTATAGGTTATGTAACAGGAGATTTGTTTCTGTTTGAGCCTTGACGTAGAAAATGAAAACGGCTTAGGGATAGCATCGCCAACCTGGCTGATAAGATTAGAAAAATCTATTGATTTTTTATCCAGGCGCGGGCAGGTCCCGGTCTTAAAACGCAGCAGGTTAAAACCCAACTCCCTTAAATTATCAGCCAGGCCGATACTTGCACGTTCATTAATCCTGCCGCCGCTAAAATGCCTTAACCCAATATGAATTAAACCATCTAAGAATGTCCCGGGACAGATAACCACGCATTTAGCGTAGATTTCTTCTTTTTTATCGGTTACTACACCTGAAACCTTGCCATCCTTAACAATTAATTTTTTTGCCTCTGACTCTTTTATTACAATGTTCCTCTGACGCTTAATCAGCTTTTGCATATAGCGGCTGTATTTGTGCATATCAATCTGCGCCCGCGATGACTGCACAGCCGCGCCCTTAGAAGAATTAAGCATGCGAAACTGTATCGCGCAGGCATCCGCAGCCTTTGCCATAGAGCCGCCTAAAGCATCAATCTCCTTAACCAGCTGGCCTTTGCCCACGCCGCCGATGGCCGGATTACAACTCATTTTGCCGATAGAATTAATATCAAGGGTGAGCATGAGGGTTTTTACACCCAGGCGGGAACAGACAAGAGCTGCTTCGATGCCGGCATGGCCGGCCCCGACAACAATCACATCAAAATTGTTCATTCTTCTCCAGGGACGGTTCTTAAGACAAAGGAAAAGTGTCCCCAACTTTTAAGGTTAGAAAACAATGTTTTATGCGTCTATTATATTAAAAGGAGGAAATATGCCAAGATCAGCCAGGATAACCATTGAAAAAGCTTGTTACCATATTATCACAAGGGGTAATCAAAAACAAACCGTTTTTAAAAACTCTGTTGATTACCAAAAATACCTCTTATTGTTGACCCGGTATAAAAAGAAATACGGGTTTAGGTTATACTGTTTCTGTTTGATGCCAAACCATGTCCACCTGATAATTGAAGTAGACAAAGAAAAACAGTTGAACAAGATTATGCGCGGATTAAACTTAAGCTATGCATTATATTTTAATTTTAAATATGAAAAGGTGGGCCATCTTTGGCAAGATAGATTCAAAAGTAAGGTTATTGAAAAAGATGCCTATCTGTTGGAATGCATAAGATATATTGAAGACAATCCCCTAAGAGCATCTTTAGTTTCTTCTATAAATGAATACCCCTGGAGTAGCCATAATTTCAAGGAAAACACACTTATAGATAATCTATATGGTTTTTAGGGGCTGTCTGACTACTGCCAGACAGGTTTTGCTTTGAGTTGAGAACCGTCCCTAGATTAGCACTTAGAGTAGCCGCAGGCATGGCATTTAACGCAGCCTTCCTCATGGCGCAGGGCGCCTCCGCAATCAGGACAAACCCCGACGATATTTACCTGCTCATTCAAATCCGAGGCCTGTATTTGATCATCATGCGAATGTTTCATAGGAATAGTCAATGATTCCGCCGCGGACATAGCGGGTGCCTGCGTATTAACCAAACGACGCTCCACAACACGGGCAATAGCATCGGCGCAAGAGAATATCCTCTGGCCCTTTTCCCAGGAAGGAGAAGGACAGCGGATATTGCGCAGCTGCTCAATAATGGATTTTACTTCAATGCCGGCGCGGAAAGCCAAAGAAACTAAGCGGCCGGTTGCCTCAAGCTGGCTGGCAGCGCAGCCGCCGGCCTTACCCATCTGGGTAAATAGCTCAAAGGGCTTGCCGTCTTCGTCAACATTTATTGTTACATATAGGTTGCCGCAGCCCGTAGACACTTTAGTCGTCGTGCCGATAATTACTTCGGGGCGGGGGCGGGGGGCAATCTCTCTTTTACCTTCCTGAACAGGTTTTACCTCCTGTTTTTCTTTGGGTTTGCCGACATTCAATACCTGCTCTTCGCGGCTCTTATCACGGTAGATAGTTATGCCCTTACAGTTTAAATCAAATGCCAGGACATAGGCTTTACGCACCTCTTCAATAGTCGCTTCATGCGGAAAGTTAATCGTCTTACTCGTTGCATTATGCACATATTTCTGGAAGGCTGCCTGCATGCGCACATGCCACTCCGGAGAGATATCGTGCGAAGTCACAAATACCCGGCGCACATCCTCAGGGATCTCCTTTATGTCTTTGATTGATGCGCTCTCGGCAATCTTCTCCATAAGCTTAAGGCTATAGAACCCCTTTTCGCGCGCTGCCTGTTCAAATAAAGGCTCAACTTCAACCAACTTATCATTATCCATAACGCTGCGGTAATATGATAACGCGAACAAAGGCTCGACTCCCGATGAACATGGGCCGGCAATAATACTGATTGTCCCCGTAGGGGCAATAGTGGTTAATGTGGCGTTACGCATCCTGGTTGAACCATCTTTTCTATCATAAATACTCCCCTTGAAAGCCGGAAAGACCCCTTTCTCCTTTCCCAGCTCCAGAGACTTTTTATTCGCTTCATCCAAAATAAAAGCCATCACCTTCTCTGCCAAAGCTACCGCCTCTTCGCTATTATAAGGAATCCCCAAGCGGATTAATAAGCTTGCCCAACCCATAACCCCTAAGCCTATTTTACGGGTAGCCTTGGTAGCCTTCTCGATCTCCGGTAAAGGAAATTTGTTTACATCAATTAAGTTATCCAGAAAATGTACTGCCAGGCAGGTTACTTCTTTAAGCTTATCCCAATCAACTTCACAACGCGTCCCGATCTTCTTACACATCTGGTCTAAGTTTATCGAACCCAAATCGCAAGACTCGTAAGGCAATAGAGGCTGCTCGCCGCAGGGATTAGTGCTTTCAATTTCTCCTAATTTCGGGGTAGGGTTATACTGATTGATGCGGTCAATAAAAATAATCCCCGGCTCGCCGTTTTTGTGCGCCTGTTTAACAATCAAATCAAAAACCTCTTTGGCGCTAATCTTCTGCACCGGTTTATGCGTATGCGGATCAATCAAATCATAAGCCTCGCCGCTGGAAAGCTTTTGCATAAACTCATCGGTAATGGCGACGGAAATGTTAAAATTAGTAATGTGGTTATTATTTTCCTTGCAGGTAATAAACTCCATAATGTCGGGGTGGTCCACACGCAGGATACCCATATTTGCGCCGCGCCGTGTGCCTCCCTGTTTGACTGCCTCGGTTGCCGCGTCATAAACGCGCATAAATGAAATCGGCCCCGAAGCTACCCCGCCGGTAGTCTTAACCACGGCATTTTTCGGGCGCAGACGCGAGAAATTAAAACCTGTGCCGCCGCCGGATTTATGAATAAGGCTGGTGACTTTTAATGTTTCAAAAATGGATTCCATGGAGTCTTCAATAGGAAGGGTAAAACATGCGGAGAGCTGGCCCAGCTCTTTTCCCGCATTCATCAAACACGGAGAGTTCGGCAAAAACTCTAAATTGGCCATAATTTTAAAAAATGAGTCCTGGAGTTTCTTTACATCCTGATCAGCCTTGCCGTATTGCTTATCCGCAGCCGCGATAGCGCTGGCAACGCGCATAAACATCTGCTCCGGAGTTTCAATAAGCCTGGCCTCTTCATCCTTGCGCAGATACCTGCGTTCAAGGACCTTGATGGCATTGGGGGATAACTTTAAATCCATATTTCACCTCGATTAAATAAGGAAGGTTAGTTTCAAATCACTTGAGCAATATAACAAAATGAACACGTATTGTCAACAAAAAAAATTACAAGATATGGTGTAAACACATATTGTAATATACAATGGATTGTATTAAGAGCTTATCCGCCGGCAAATGGCTTGCAGGACTCCCGGATAACTAATTCCGCCGGCAGGAGAATCTTTTTTGGCGCGTTTTTCTTTAAAGCAATCAGGCGGTTTAATTCTTTAACACTCTCTTCGGCCATGCGAATTAACGGCTGGCGTACCGTAGTAAGGGCAACCGGGCCATAAAGGCCCGAAGGATTGTCATCAAAACCGACAATCGATAAATCTCCGGGAATATTCTTGCCCAGTTCGCGGGCGACCGCCATTACCTCAAGAGCCATAGAGTCAGAGGCAACAAAAACGGCGGTTGCCGGATCCGCGGCTTTAATTAAATTCTCAGCCGCGCTTCTGGCCTGCCCCCGGGAATAATCGGTATGGAATATATAATCCTCCCTCAGCTTAATACTATTCTTCTCTAATGCCCGCTTGTACCCTTCCAGCCGCTTTGCCGCTGCCTGAGTAGTTACGTCTCCGGTAATATGCGCGATTTTCCTATGCCCTAATTCAATTAAATAATTAACCGCGTTCTCAGCGCCCCCGCAATTGTCTACGGCAATACAGGAAACATCCATATCTTCCACATAATAATTGATAACTACGGTAGGTATGCCTTTTTCCAAGCTGTCTTCGAGCTGCGCTCGGTTACCTATGATATCGGAAAAAATTATTCCGCCGACTCCACGCAAAGGCAGGGCGGAGCGCGCGTCAGTCAGATGCAAAAGTAAATCAAGTTTTAAGGCCTCACACATCGTGCCTACGCCGCGGATAATTTCCAGGGCATAGAATGAATAAAAAACCCCTTCGTAACGCGGGATAATTAAAGCCACGACATTGCTTTTTCCGGTCGCCAGGCGCTGCGCGAATATAGACGGCTGAAATTTCAAATCCTTAATCACATTCATTACCTTAATGCGGTTCTTTTCTTTTACGGAGCCTATTTTGTTAATTACCCGTGAAACAGTAGTGATCGATACTCCGCTTTGGCGGGCAACATCCAGAATAGAGATATTTTTAGAGGGAAGTTTTTTAGTACGTGTCATTATATAGGAAGAGACTACTTAATGCTGTCTCCGATTCTTAACGCAGTGCTCTTTTTTCTTATGTCACAGGCAGAGATATTGCCTCTGGCCTGGATAACCTCAATTGACCCTATAGACTTTCCTTCACGGTAAACATTGAAGGTATCCCCATTCTTAATACCGGAGGAAGCACCGATGTCTATCACTACAAAGTTACTCTCCGGATTTACCGCCAGGATCCTGCCGGAAGAATCGCTATGCCCTGCCTTATCATTACCGCCGGCAGACGGCAAAGAACGTACCACTATCGCCGGCAGCTCCACAGATTCCTTAGGCTTATCTTTCAGGGCAGGGGGCGGCGGTAAAACCTTTCCGCTTCCTATCATATCCAGGTCATTTTTAAGGGAATCGATTTGTAAGACCCTGTCGGCAAGCATTGCCTCCATCTCGTTTAAGCGCTTTTCAACCGTAGACTTACCTTCCTGAAGCTCCTGGATTTTCTTCTCTAAAGCCGCCTTGCGGTTATTTAAACTCTTTAATTGCCTGCTATAGACTAAATTCTCATTCTTGATTATTTTAAGGTTATCCTGAATCTTGGCCTTATCATTCTTCTCCCGGACCACATCCTGGGCTATACTGTCTAAAAGCTTCTGGTTATAATCAAGCTGTCTTAATAAGTCTTTCTTTTCATTGCTCAAGCTTTTTATGTCTATCTCTAAAGCGTTCTTATCCCTCTGCAGCGATTCATTGTTAATCTGCAGCATCTTTAAATCCCCGCGGATGCTGGATAATTGCATTTCTAAATCTGCTTTCGCCTTAAGCACTCCTGCCCAATAAGCATCAGCCGTATCCGGGGCGGCAGGCTCTTCCTGTTTTATGATAACCGGCGCCTGGCTGCTCATCCTGCTCTGTTGTTGTTCTAATTTAGTTACCAACTCATCCCTGGCGCGTGAAGCCTGTTCAAATTTACCCTGCAAATCAGTAAGCTCCTGGGCTGCCTTATCCCTCTCCCCTTTAAGGGAACTGAGTTTTCTTTGGTTTTCTTTTAAATCCCCCTCGAGTTGGTTTATTTTACCGGTAAGGGCCGCGTTCTCATTCTTTAAATCATTGCGTTCCCGTACAAGCATTTGCTGTGAGCTGGTCGCCTGGATAAAAAGAAAAAGGCAGATCAAGGAAAAACCTGCCAGGCCGATAATAATGAATTTTGTTTTATGCTCCATAATACCCCCTGTTATGGCTTTGCTTAATGGAAAGCAAACAATGGTTCTCTAACCTATGGCTTTGCTTATAATTGGGCGAATACTCTCTCTAAAACCAAGCTTGCCGCGCCCATGGCTACGGCATTCTCTCTTAATTGGGAATAAACAATTTTTAAGTCGCTGGTTGCTTCCCGAAAAGCCCAATCCATAACTGTAGACCTGACCTTATTCAAAAAAGCCTCTCCTGATTCCTCAAGACCGCCGCCGATAACCACTACCTGCGGGTTCAGGAGATTAACTAAATAAGCAATCTTGATGCCTAATCTTTTAGCTGCCTTTTCTAAAGCAGCCGAGGCTATTACATTGCCTGCCCGGGCAGCGATAAAAATACTCTTTAAATCCGCGTCCTCTGCCCGTGTTGAAGTAATACGAAAGAACTCCTCCGCCTGGCCTTTATAGTTAAGTAAGGCTGTTTTTACATCATCAACAATCCCTAAATCCATATCCCAGCGCTTAACCAGGCAAGGCTGATTGCTTGAGCAGCTAAGCGAATCCTGCTCCTTATAATTATATACAGAGACCTCTCCGGCATAACCCTGGGAGCCGCGGTAAAGTTCTCCGTTAATCATCAGCCCGCAGCCAACTCCGGAAAACATATAGATGACATTCTTGTATCCTTCCTCCAAATCCAGCCAGTGCTCGCCGAAACAGGCGCTGGTGGCGTCATTCTCTATTAATGTGGGAAGGTTAAACTCTTTTTCCATTAAGGCCTTTAAAGGCAGGTCTACCGAGGCATAAGTGTAATAATGATCCATTTTCTGCGGCCAATGAATAGAATTATCTTTTTTATTGATCAAGCCGGCGACACCTATTCCAATACCTTTTATATTTTCAGCATAGCCTTTGGAACGCCTGAGGATCTCGCGCACAATCTCTAAAAGGCACTCGGAAACTTCTTTTACCGATGTCTGCGGCCGGGCGATTTGGGTCTTGGTGATGATATTGCCTTTTAGGTCCACGAGCAAGCCAACCATATTCATCAGGTTTAACCCTACACCTACGGCAAAACCGGCGCGGGGATTTAAATCTAATAATACCGGCCTGCGGCCTCCTTCAGATACATCCAGGTCCTTTTCGTAAACCAGGTTGTATTTAATGAAGCTGTCAACATAATTAGAGATGGTCACCACGTTTATGCCCATCCCTTGCGAAATATCCGAACGGCTTATCGGGCCGCGTTTTCTGAGTATATCAAATATTTCAATATTGCGCTTTTCTTTTTCGCTGAAGATTTCCTTCTGTAGATCCAATGTGTGCATAAAGTAAAGGTACCTATCTGTTTACACCCAATCTAAGCGGAAGGATTGGTGTGCCCGCTTTGCGCGGCCTACACCCGGCTCCAAAGGATGAGCCGGTGTGCCGCCTTCTGCGGCAATTAGAGAAAATATTTATCTTATTTATACTACTAAAGAAGGTATAAGTCAAGTATTTTCAAGAGAATCTGTTAATTTTAGGTAATTCCCGAAAGCATTACAGGAAAGATTATGGTAGGTTAGTAAATTAATAAACATCCACCATCACAAATGAAAGGTCAGTAATTCCCGCGGGTGAAACTACTACCACATTTATCTCTTTTGTCCCCGCATCTGAATAAGAGCCCTCAAAAGCCGCATCAGTTGCCTGAGGATTAGCGCCTCCTAAGCTACCTGACCAGAGATACTGGAGCTGAACCTGATTGCAGCCGCTCTCCGGCATATTCGCAAACTCCGAAACTGCAACCTTTTGGTTTTTTTCTAATATAAAACTGGAGGTTCTTAATTCGGAGCTGCCTATCTCAACCGGCGTATTTTCTTTTTTCAACGCTGCATCCAGAAAGGCCTTTAAATTATAACTAAGCTGTTTATTCTCCTCAATCTCTTTAAGCCTGTCTTTAGCAAGCGCCTTTGTCCCGGCATGATTATCCCCGGCATTTTTTAACAAAGTATCATAATACCCTTTGCCCTTAGTTAAATCCCCTTCCCATTGCGCCAATAGCCCCAACTGGTAAAAACTGGAGATTACCTGAGGGCTGAAAGTTGTTTTAAGAGCAAGTTTTTCAAAATACTCCCTGGCCTTGGCAATATCCGCCGATGCATACGCCTTAATCATGGCGATCTTATAAACAGCTTCGTCAAAATACCTGGTACCCGGATAAAGCTGGATCAGCTGGAGGTATAACTCACCCGCCGGCTTATAATCCTTAAGTTTCTCTAAGTTAAAGGCGCGCATATAGGTTGACTCCTCGCCAAAACTGTTTTTCCCGCCCAACCCCTCTACTCTGGCATAAATCTTTTCCGCGTAAAACATATCATACGGGCCTGTTTTTTTATAGGTAAAAAGGCTGGCAATCTCAAATAGTTCCGGGATTAATTTTTCAACCGCCAGGTTCTGGGAGATCCTTTCAATGTAAATATCATAAACGGTTTCCGCTAAATCTAAATTACCTTCTTTGTAAAACCCCGCGCCTACCCCTTTTAACTCGGCGTCGCTGATTTTGCCAGAAGCCAGTTTATCCACGTAAAGTTTATAAATTGCCCGCGCCCCCTGTTTTTCATCAGAGGCCAAAAGCGTATCCGCGATATCTTTTATTAATCCGGGGTCCTCCACTGCTTTAGCGTAAGCATTCAGGTCAGCGGTTAATTCCTCCAACCCCTGCTCTCCGAAAGTATTCTGCTGGTCGCGGTAAAACTGCCAAAGTAAAAGCCTGCTCTTAGGTTTTAAAGGGCTGCTGCTGTCGGTTTCGGAAACAGCCTTTTTAGCGTTTTCTAATATCTGGTCGCGATAAGTATTACCGTTGGCAAAATAATCATCCCATAACTGTTTTTCTTCCAGGTATTTAAGCTGGGCGTAACGGCTAAACGCCTTATAATAACTTATACATCCGGGGGAAAGTTTATTTTTATCTTTAAAATTACTTAAGAATTCAACAAACTCATTATAGCGGTTGTCTTTAAAATAATCCGCCTTGAGCTCTTCAAGGTTTGCGCAGCTTGGCGCCTGCGGAACAGTATTTTCGGCAGTGGCTTTAGAAAAAACAGGCGCCCAGAATAATACGCTTAAAACAAACATCGCTAATCTTAAATTTTTTAACATGAATATCTCCTCCTAATCTCCTAAAGAGCCTTCTTGCCCCGCGTTTTCTTGAGCACCGGATGTTTCCAGAATTCCCTGATTACATAGTAGGCCTTGCGCGGTATACGCTTATTTAAGCCGTTTTCCAATTGCTCGCCCAGGCCGACTATGCCAAACCATTCTTCATTCATATTCATATTGCCTTGAGCGCGGATATCAAAATAATAACTGCCGTTAGACCAGCCGCTTTCAGTATCATGCACCTTCCAGGTCTCAGGGTTATCTGGAGAATGCTTCCACCATTCATCCGTCCATTCAAAAACCGTTCCTCCGATACAATTACCCGCGCCGGCCTTCTTGTTAGCCAGGTTCTCATAAATCTGGTTCCACTGCGATTGCAAAAAGAACGCCTGCATATCCTGGTCTTCTTTTTTAAGGTAGGCATCATAGCAGTCCGCGCCAAACTCCGCCAGCAGCAAGGGTTTATCAAAGGTCATGCGCAAGGATTTAAAAAGATTGCCGAAAGTCTTGCCGCGGTAAATAATACAGGCCACAAAATCAACATCCTGGCAGAATTTATTAGCCGAATCCAAACCCACCAACTCTCCGTTACCCAGCCCCACAGGATGGTTGGGATCTATTTTATGTATCTGTTTAGATATTTCGTTTACAAAAGAATAATAAATCTTTGCCCGCGCCAATTTCTGTTTCTGCGGGTCCGGCTCGCTATCCACCTCGGGGCTTGACCAGGGGTTTACGTGGCCCAGGCAGGAATAATTATTTTCATTTCCTAAAATCCATCCCAGGATCCCGGGCTCATCTTTATAAAGACGGACCATCTCCAATACCTGATGTGTTACTTTATCTTGAAAACTTTTATCTCCGTAAAAAGGGCAGGGGTATTCCCAAAACCCCAGCCAATCCCCCATAATCGTGCGTATCCCGTATAATTTATACAAATCATTTATTACCTGTTTTACCTTCTGCGCATCTTCGCCCGCCTGATAAAGGCGGATGGTATTTACCCCCATCTGCTTCATCAGCTTGCCGTCTGTCAACCAGGGTTTGGCTTTATCGCTCCACCAATCATACTCATGGTTCTGTCCCGTTGGAATAGGGTTATAACAAACACCCTTTACGATATACGGGGCACCTTTTACTATAAGACGGTAGTGTTGGTTCTTTAGTTTTTGGATATAAACATCCTGCCTGGGTTGGCAGGCGGATAGAATAAATAAAAACAAAAAGCTACAGGCTGCAAGCATAAAACGCCTGCAACCTGTAGCTTTATATTTAGGGACGGTTCTTAAACCAAAAGAAAACTGTCCCTTTTTTGGGGACAGTTCTGCTTTGAGTTGAGAACCGTCCCTGGTTTTGTTATTCAAACTTGATCTCATCCAGATAGAATGTAGCGCCTTCCGGGTTATTATCCACATTAGTTGACCAGGCAAAACCTCCGATAATATATGACATATCCTTGCCTTTTAAGTCAATGGTATATTGCGTCCATTCCTTGTTCAAGATAACCGGCCCGATAGTCGCGCTATCTGAATCCGAGAACTCTCCCATGATGCCCCCAACCTTGAACTCTTCAATGCGCTCTGCGCCTTTTACACCGCGCGCCCAGAAGGTAAGCTTAGTGGCTTTAGAGAGATCAAAACCGGCATCAACATTACCCCAGTTGTTCGCCGGATTCTGCCAGAAGATCCCTGCCCAGCGCGCCCCTTGCGTGGCCTTTCCGCTATAGATTATCTTAATGCAGGTATCCCCTAAATAGGCATCCTCTTTTGAAGAACCATCATATTTTATATCGCCGTAATCACCCATCCAGCCGGAAGGAATAAAATGGTTGGCTAAAGATGAACGGTCGGCATAAACATAGAATGGCATAGTTTGCTGCTTTTTGGTTTCGGGCTTTAAAGCCGGATCCGCCTCGAATTTTATATCATCGATATAAAATGTGGCTCCCTCGGGGTTCAAATCCGCGGTAGTGGTCCATCCAAAAGCGCCGTTAATGTACGAGAGGTCCTTGCCTACCAGATTAACCGCGTATTGTTTCCAGGTATCGGTTAACTCAATCGGCCCCATCTCAACTGCCGCAGAATCAGGGTATGTCCCTTTAATCCCGCCGATCATTATCTTCTGGATTACCTCGCCGCCTTTTGCGCCGCGCGCCCAGAAGGTAAGCTTTGTCATTCCGGTCAGGTCAAACCCGCCTTTTTTATTTCCCCAGTTGTTCGCAGGATTCTGCCAATAAACTCCAGCCCAACCCTGAGTCTGTGATTTTTTGGCGCTATAAACAAACTGAATGCTGGTTGTGCCGCTATGCGGATTATCCGCCGCCTGGTCATTCATTTTGATATCGCCGTAATCACCCATCCAGCCGGAAGGAATATAATGGTTATCTTTGGCATTCCTGTCTAAGAAAACCACAAACTCCTTGGGGCTGGCAGCCTTATCTTGAGCCATAGCAACTACCGGAGCCGCAAGGATCAAGGCTAAAATCACCGCCAATAACTTCCTCATTTCCACACCTCCTGTTTTTATACTAACCGCGTTTCTTATATTTTTAAGCCTGAATAGCTTTTTTACAATATTTATTTTTGTGTTTATCTTACCGCCTCCTTTCCCCTCCTGTATTTATTATTTCCATTTCTTTTGATACATATAGTAAGATTTGCGCAATTGCCTTAAGAATGGGCTTGATTTCCCATTGCCTTGTCCAGCCATCCCCAGCCACTCCTCATGCATATACCCATCGGGAAACGGACCGGCCCACAAACCTTTGGAATCATGGATAGCCGGCTCATAAGCCTTCCACCATTCATCCAGCCATTCAAAAACTACTCCTCCCAAGGCATTACCGGAGGAGTATCCTCCCAAGGCATTGCCGGAGCCCGAAGAGAATGCCATATTATTCTGAATATCCTCCCAGGAACCTAAATGGTATTGCGCCTGCAGCTCTTCGGATTCGTCGGTATTCTTCCCTTCCGCGTAAGCAGGGCAGCCAAATTCAGTGATAAAGGCCGGCTTTTGCGCCTCTTCTTTAACCTGCTGCCAAAAAGCGCCAAACCCATAATCACCGCGGTAAGCATTAGTGCCAAAAATATCTATATCCGGGGCGCACTTGCCAAACTTGTCCAAAAATAAAATATCCCCGCTGCATATGGCAACCGGATGTTGCGGATCGATAGACTTAATTATCCTGGCCACCTCATTAGCGAATTTAAAGAATGCCTCCGGCTCTTCATTGGCATTACAGGCATAACCATAAACATTCTCATTGCCCAGGAGCCAAAACAGGATATAAGGTTCATCCTTAAATTCATTGACCATATTCTTTACCGACTCAATCATGTTCTTTTTATGTGTTGCATTATTATAATCGGTGCCCGGGTTCCAGGAAGCCCCTGATCCGATGGCATATTTACCCAGGAAATCACCCATAATCACCCGGATACCGTAACTCTTGTAAAGATCGCGCAGCAGCTCTTTATTCGCCTTAAGCGGATGGTGGTACAGGCGAATGGTGTTTATCCCCATATCCTGCATTAATTTAAAATCTCCCACTGCCGGTTCATCCGCGTCCTGCAGGTTATTCCTGTTCTTGTCCACAAAGGCGTCATACGGGCCGTCGATCTTACCGTTCTTATTAAAATCCTCCTCCATCCAATTACCCAGGGTGCCTTCATCCGGAGACTGCCCGACCTTAGTCGGGGCATAAGTAATCCCTTTAATAATATACGGCTTGTCCTCTACCAGTAATTGCCAGTCATCATTATTATATTGCACCAGGCGCACCTTGCCGCGGCCCAGTTTTTTTCTTACGCCTGAAGATTCCGGTGTCGGCTTAATTTTAGCCGCCTCCTGGGCCAGATCAATCTTGACAAATTTTCCCGGCTTAACCACGGCGGTATCATTTAAAATATCATTATCAAAACCATTGAGTATCTTAATCTCGGCGCCTTCCAGTTTATAGCCTAACTGCGGGTTGCGCCTTAAGAGGAAATTTATTTTGGCAATCGCAGCCGGCCCCACATACCAGGGGGTATGCCAATAAGTCCAGCCGTAGCTGGACGGGAAATGCACAACAATAGAGTAATAACATTTTATCGCCTGGGTAATCAGCCCTGCGCGTTCAAGGATCAGGCCGGTACAGAATAGCCTTACACCCTGCGGCTCGCTTGAGGTTGTCCACTTTACGAATGCCGCCTGCAAATCAGGGGAATAAAGAAAATCCCAGGCATCCCCTTCTAAACGCTTGTCTTTGATTACCTGTTTAAAAATCGGATCCTTCCTTATCGAGCTGCTATTTGGATAAACACCCTCTCCGGCCGCGGCCATCAGGCCTGCCTGGTCAGTAACCATATATTGATAATTCTTAGTCCCGATATTCTTAAACTCGCCGTACTTTGCGTAATCCACAAAATCCTCTTTACCGGGGTCAAACAAAACCAGCTTGGTGGGAAGCTGGCTGACCTTTTTCTTTTGCTCCACCTCAATGGAACCGGTCTCTATCTTTTTTATACTCTGCTCCGCAGCCAGCCTTATTGACCAGAACCATCCTCGGGGGTCCCATGCCTGGCCATAAGAATATTTATCCATGATCAATTTGAATATTTTCTTGGCCTCATCTGTTTTTTGCTGGCGCATCAGGCTTTCCGCCTGGATAAAATAACAAGTGGTTACATCATTTAAAGCCTGCACCGCCTCAATCTCTTTCTTGTTTTTAGGCAGGCTGGTCAAAGAAGCCTGCTCTTTATCCGCCTGCTGCTTGTACAGGTCGATACACTCCTGCGTATATTTAAAAGTAGCCTCGATGTCTTTTTTACCGTGGCTAATCCAGGCTTTAGTAGTCAGGTCGCCGGAAGCAGGCTTATCCGCGGCAAAAGCAAACCCCGCGCTTAAGATTAAAGAAGCTATTATAAATAAACACTTACGCATTAACCTACTACTGCCCCCTGAGTGACCCCTTTAACAATATATTTCTGCATTAATAGATAAATCAAAATAATAGGTAAGGCGGTAATAGTCAGGCCCGCCATTAATAACGGGTAGTTGGTAACAAACTCTCCCTGGAAGGTCTGCAATGCCACCTGAAGCGGCATAAATTGCCGGTTATCAAAAATAATTAAAGCCAGGATATATTCATTCCATACCGCCAGGGCATTAAACACAATAACTACCGCCAATACCGGCTTGGCCAGCGGCAGGGCAACATGCCACCAAATCCCGATTTTTGAACAGCCGTCAATGCGCGCGGCATCCTCTAATTCCTTAGGCATCTTGTCAAAGAATGTCTTGAGCAGGAATATGCTTGTGGAAAGCCCTACATTGATCATGCACAATATATAGCCTATAGGGGTGTTCCTTAGATGCAGTTTATTTAATAGAACGTATAGGGCGACAAAACTTCCCGGTATAGGGATCATCATTGCTGCCATAAACATAATAAATAGAAACTTGCTGCCCACAAATTTCAGGCGGCTAAAGGCATAAGCAGCCATAGAAGAGATAATCACTATACCGAATACTACTGAAACGGTGTAAATAATGCTGTTGAAAAAGTTGCGGCCAAAACCCCCCTCTTTCCAGGCAAGGACATAATTCTCCAGGCGAAATTGATGCGGGATCAATGAAATGTCCTTGAAAATCATATCTTGAGTTTTAAGGCTCGAGGCAATCATCCAGAGCAGCGGATACAGGCAGGTAACGGAGACGCTGATGAGAAAAATATGTATCAGCGTATTTACGGCAACTTTTTTACTCTTATAATAAAGCGCGTGTTTCATCTTAAGTTAATGGCCTTTCTTGGAAAAACGGTATTGAATAAATGAAATCGCAACCAGTACCATGCCGAAGGTAATCCCCTGCGCGCAGGCATATCCGAAACGCGATGAACCGCGCATAGAGGCAAGGATCCTTAAAACCGGCACTGAGGTATGGCCGGCGAATTCACCTCCTACAAGGCTGACAATCAAGACAAATACCTGCATCGTGCCTAAGACGGTGAGGATAGCGACTAAAACCATAACCGGTATCATCAAGGGAATGGTTATCTTTTTAAATGACTGCCAGGCACTGGCCCCGTCTACGCGGGCGGCCTCATAAAGCTCGCGCGGGATAGTCTGGAGCCCGGCGAGAAAAATAAGGAAACCCCAACCAAACCCCTTCCAGCAGTGCACTAAGGCGACAGTGGTAAGGGCGGTATTCGGATCCGACAGCCAGTTATGCGCCAGGGCCCCAAAACCCATACCGCTAAGCGTGCGATTAATAATGTTGGCTCCGTCAATATCGTTGATAATAAAACGCCAGGCCATGCCCACGACCACCTCTGATAAAACCGGGGGGATAAAAAATATCACCCGGTAAAAATTTTTCATTCTTATTTCACGGTCGCATGCCAAAGCAAGCATAAAGGCCAGGATATTCTGAAAGGTAAGCGCGATTAAAGTAATATAGGAGGCGTTCCACATTGACTGCCACCAGTTTATATCCTGCAGGAATATCTCTTTAAAATTCTGCAGGCCCACGAATACCCTGGTAAAAGAAATTCCATCCCAATCAAACATTCCCAGCTGGAAGACCCAGATAAACGGAATGATATAAAAAATGGAGAATATGGCTACCGCGGGTAATACAAAACTATAATTTTCTAACGCGTCCTTTATTTTCATTTTGCCCTTTTCTTGGCCATTTCACGCTCTTTTATCTTCTGCACATCAGCGGCTACCTGCTCAGGTGATTTCTCCCCGATAATAATTGACTGGATGCCCCGGTCAAAAGCCTCTATTACCAAAGAAAACTCCGAGACGCCCCATACATTAGGATGGGTAGCATAATCCATGCCCCGGGCAAACTGGGCGAGTATTTCCGGGATCTTGGTTAAACTGTTTTTATTGGCGGGTAAATTATTCGTAGCCTGCGCCAGATAAACCTGCTGCTCCTGGTCAGTCAGCCAAATTAAAAACTTTACCGCTGCTTCCTTGTTCTTGGAGCGGGAGTTAACCATAAAAGAAGACCCTGCCCCGCCCCAAATAGCCATAGGATACTGGCTGGATGCCTCAGGCGGCAGCATTGCCCCATATTCAAGCTTAGGATTCATGCCTTTATAAACATTCACGCACCATGAACCGTTGAAAGCAAACACCGCTTTTTCATTGGCAAACAACTGCTCCGCGGATTTATTGATCATTGTCACTACGCCTTTGGCCAGCACACCGGAAGCCTGCATCTGTTTAAAAACAGAAAATACTTTAATCCAATCCGGGTCAGTATAGGCAACCTCGCCCCTTATTGTAGCCAGCACCTTATCTTTACCCATAATATTAAAAGCGTAGTTATTGGCCAGGCAGTCAATCATCCAAACCTCGCCCCATCCGGAAACCAGCCCCTGCATCCCGGCAGCCTGAATTTTAGCGCCGATATCCAGGAAATCCTGGAGGGTTTTGGGCGGACGGTTAGGGTTTAAACCCAACTCCCCGAAAAGTTTTTTATTATAGACCATCTGAATGGTCATAATATCTATTGGCACGCCGAATATGCCGGGGTTTATTCCATAACTATTCCCCGGGATAAATTCATTTACCGCCAAGGCCTTGGGGAAAAACCTGTCTTTCCAGCTCTCATTATCAGCCTCCATATAAGGAGTAATATCTAAAATATGCCCGGCCTTGATAAAAGAAGCAAAATCCCTTTTCTCTCCTAATATGCCAAAAACATCCGGGAGGTTCGTTCCTTGCGCGGCGGCGCGGATCTTTTGCGAATAGGCGTCCGAAGGAGCATATAGCTCAAAATTAACTTTTACTCCGGTTAAGGATTCATATTTTTTTGCCAGCTCCTGGAAGGCAGGGTCACGGTCAGTCATCCAATGCCAGACTGAAATGGAGGGTTTTGAATCGATATTCGCGGGGGAACATCCTGATATAATAAATAATAAAAACAAAAAAATACCCAGACCTCTACGCCACATCTTCATACTCCTTCCGTTTGTCATGGGGGGATTTACCCCTTAGGGATAGATTATAAAAAGACGTAATGTTAAAATTTAACATATTTTCATCTTCCGGTCAAGTTTTTTTGTTTCAAAAATCAGGACCTGAGGACCCGGGAGATACCCATTAAATCCGCCTTTTCCAGCTCTACCCCTAATCTATAATTATTTCCCCCCTCCGGCTTGCCCCAAACCACCTTACCTCTGGTATACAGAGACTCCCCCTTGTTTTTCATCTCCAGCCAGATTTCTAAAGCGGCATTCAGCCTTAACTGCTCGCTGGCTGCCAGGCCCAAACCCTTGGCACTGACATCATAAATCTTAGCCAAGCCCTCTTTTCCCGTATCCGGATTCAAATACCGGGCGGCAATGTCCACAGGGAACCTCTCGAAAATACGATGGTCATTCATATCCCCGCCTCCTTTTTCAATTCCTGTTCCATCCGGCCACCATTTGCCCTTCATTTCATTATGGCAATATTTGTTTAAGAAGCTGTATATCTTATCCTTATCAACATCCCGGATCTTATCAAAATAAACCCCATAATGGTTTACCCCGTTAACCACCTTATGCCAGGCAACCCAGACCTCAGCGTCTATAACGCAATCATCATGAAGCCGAAGGTTAATTCTAAGCGCGGTATCCTCCGGCAGTTTCGCGTTTAAAACGATTCTCGCCCCTTTATAACTAATATCCTTAACCTGGCAAGGCCACTCCCTGCAATCCTGCTCTAGCTTAAGCCTGCCCTGATGTTGCAACCGGTATCGGATATATCGCCTGTATTCTTGCATTTAGTCGCCCCTCAACCTCTACCCGGATAATTCACCGGATTGATTATTTTTAACATATTCATTTATCCTGCTTTTAACCGACTTTTCAATCCGGTTAAAAAAAAGCCCATAGATATTCTTTTCATAAGCATTATCATGCCAGGCCACGTGCGCCCCCACGTTAAATTCTAAATCTTCGGTCAAGGCCAGGCTGAAATTTGAAAAGGCTTCATGGAAAAGGACCCTGTTCAAAGAAACCTTCATTCCGCAGGTGCTTATGTCTTCCACTACACAGGGGATAGGGCTAATCCCGCCATCAAAAGTTAACCCCGCATCTTTATTAATCTGGCATCTCCGGGCGTTTCTACGCTCTTCCATTTTTGCCTCCGGCTTGGTTAAAAATAATTATATTTCTAACTCGCTGGAATAAAACAACTTAAGAATTATTATCCTTCTCTTTTGACTATTGCGCAACAAATAAATTACTTAATTTTACCGGTAATCCTGAACTACATTTTAAAACCCCGCCGTCTTTTTCATTTACCAAATAACGCTTTTGTTGACGGCTTTAGAAAATAAATCATAAAACATATCAGAAAAATAATTATGAGAATACTTATACCAGGCAAGGATAGTAAACAAAAGGCTAACAATAACCCCATTATTAATGTAACCGCAATGAAAATATTGTGCCCCCACCTCTTAAGCCCGAGCAAGCTTCCAATCATAAACAAAATGAATACTGAAAACAACAGAAGCATGCCATAGAATACATAATAGTAATTATCGCCCAACAGAACCGCTAAGTGATATTGAGTAAACATCGCAAAGGCAGGAAAAATTAAATACCCACTATATAAATCTATGGCTATTCCTATCAAACTGAATACTAATAAGCTAACTGGTCTTTTCATAATTTTATTCTCCTACTTATATCTTGTTGGCGGTGTATATGGTTTATAAACAGGCGCCGGCTTATATGTCGGAGGTGTATATGGCTTATAAACAGGCGCTGGCTTATAGGCCGGCGGTTGATACTGCTTAGGGGCTATTATCTTAGGTTGATTAAACTTAGGCTGATTAAACTGTTGTTTCCAATAATCCGGAGGCGCTACGCTTTTAAAATCATATTTTCCCGGCCAAAAACCATGTGTAGGAAAATATTTCCATTTAGACACATCCTGTTGCCTAAGCATACTGCCCAATTGCGGCATATGTAATTGAGGAAAAACTTGATGAACTATATCATTAGAAATAACACGGGTATCGCTATATCCGCCATGTATTTGCTGAAATGTACTATAATGAATGTTATGCTCATTAGGGATTACTAAAGGCGAAAAGAATGCAGGATTAAATGGAATATTTACATTCTTCATATTAGACAAGCTAGATACCCAAGAAATCGGGTCAGTAACTGAATTGATATTCTTCCAATTAGAATCTAGTTTCACAAAATTATATGCAGAAGGAGAACTTAGACTTATAAGATTAACTCTATTTTCTTTAATAGCTTGCCTTACTCTGATATCTAAATCCGACGCCCCCAAACGCTCCCCAACCCAATTGCCCGCACTATACATTATCGTCATAACTCTATTATTGTCTCCAGCAATCCGTAATGCTTCTACCACCGTATTATCTAATTTTGCTTGCGCTTGAAAAATATCAGTATATTTTCCCGACCAGCGGTGCTCGATAACTTTTATTCCTCCTAACTCTAATATTCGCCTTAATTTCCAATCCTTTGTGCAATCTTGAGTCAAACCTCTGCCTGAATCTTTTTTCTTTTGAATAATATTATAAACCCCAGGTATAATTATTGCTACTTTTACTTCTGAAACAATTTGATGGATAAATGGCCTTTCTTTTTCTACTTCCGGGGTTTTTACGGCTTGCAAGGAAAAGGCGGCAATTAATTTTGCCCATGAGTCATTATCAAATTTTAATATACTAATAAAATCCTTTGTTAATTGAGGGTAAGTTTGTATCTTGTCGCCTAAATACATTACCGTCGCCTGCCTCACGAAAACATTATCATCTTTGAGCAATGGAATAGCAGCCTTTATTATTTCCGGGCGGCTACTAAACAAGGCGGCTGCGTTTACGGTTGTTTTTCTTACCCGCCAATCTGGGTCAGATAAATGCGGGATTAATTCGGAAACGGATGCTCCAGGTACATTAGGAAATGCTGATATGGCTGTTTGCCGGACAAATGGATCATTATCCCTGATTAATTTTTTGAGCGGCTCCAGCGCCCGCGGATTTGACTGCGCCCCAAAATACAAAGCCGCTATTTGCCTAACCTGAGGGCTTTTATCATCAATATATGGCTTAAGTATATTTATGGCGTCAGCCTCTTTGAAATTAACAAAATTCATTATCACTGCCCTTCGTACCGCTTCATTATTATCATTTAAGTTTGCCTTAAGCGGTTGAACTATTTCGGAAAACTCGTTAATTTTCCCCACCAAAGACAATGCAGCAGCTTCGCGGATAGAAGCGTCAGTATTTTTTAAGAACGGCAACGCAGCATTTACGGCCAGATGATGGTTATAGTTACCCAGGGCATATAATGCTGCCCGTTGTTCAAAAAGATCGGTAGCAGTTTTTAAAATCTGAGTGATACTACCGAGGAAATGCGGTTCGTTATAACCTCTATCTCCTAAGCCGGCCAAGGCAATACCACGTATAAAATTATCGTTATTTTTGGTTGCCTCAAGCAACACTCTTGTTACAAATGGCATATCAAAATTATTTAAGGCGGCAAGCGCGTAACGCTTAATATAAGGGTCTTCATCTTTATAATATATGTCGAGAAGTGGAGTTACGGCCTTTTCAATTTGCCTTTCTCCCAAAACCTGAATGGCTATATACCGCATGCCGGGATTTCTATCTTTTAACCAATCTTGAATTAACTTTTGGCTAATACCATGGTCTAATTCTACGGCCATGGCTATATCTTGCTGGGCCTCCTTAAACTTACCTACCAAAACATAGTTTAGGCCGCGGTCATAATACACGCCTGCGTTTTTAGAATCAGCCTTGATCGAATTAGCATAATGGGGAATGGTTGCCTGGAATGCTTTGAGAATAAGGCCCTCTGATTCCTGCGTAGTTGCGCATCCTCCTCCACATAAAAGTAAAATAGCAGCCATTAGAAAATGCATGATTTTAAACTGTTTCCTGGCCAATAGGGAGCTATTTTCGTTATTTGGCATTTTATGTTCGCTTATCGATGGCGAAACAATGCCAAAACTGCTAACATATAGCCGCGAACCGGCAGCTGAACCTACCGGCGAGCTGGCGGTTACAACAACAGGTTGCGGCTTGATTTTTTCCGCAATCAACCCCATTGCCCCAAGATACCCTTTAGTAGCAAAAATAAAATCATTAACCTGATACCCGTTTACCTCAAGAAGTTTTTGGACTCTCAGAAATTCCTCTTGATGAGGCGCCCCTAAAGACATGCTCAAATATCCGGTATTAATAACTAAATCAAAAGCCCCATCCTGCAACATTATTTCCAATGCATCCCTGTTAGCGCTGCCATAATGCCTCCACGGCCCCATATTTAAAAGCCCGATTAAATTAGCGGTGCCATGGAATTTATCCAGGAAGCTACGGATCAGTTCTTTTTGATTTAAATTTGCGTTAAGAATATGAAAATCATCCCCCTCTACCCACCCATGCTCTTCCAGTATGACTTTTGCGAAGCTGACGTCCAGAGAATCATTTTCTATCAGGATAACCCTGCGCGCGCCCAGGGAAAGTGCCACAACCGAAAGCAAGCTTGTTCCGGCGCCAAAATCAACAACTGTTGCGTTTTTAAACATTTCTTCTCTTGATAGGATTGAAGCAATAGTAGAGGCCGTAAAATCATTCAGTGGTTCTCCGGTCTGGGCTGACCAGGGGGAAATGAAGAAAATCGATCCGGAATTTTTTATATAAAGGTCCCCTAACCTGTCTTTATATTGCCTGGCTAATGCCCTTGCCTTTTGAGAAACCGACTTTGGAGAGCTTCCATAGTTATCTGATACGAGCACAATAAATATCATCCTGCCCAACCTATACATACTTCTGGTAAAATTACGTTTAAAACTATACCCCTTCCCATCCACTCGTATTCTTCGCTTCCCTTCCAAAGGAAATCCCGGAAGCAGCTTTTGAATATCCCCGGCTAATAGGGCTGCCCCTTGCTCAGAAATTGTCTCGTTATCGTCAGATATTGTTTCCCTTGCCTGCTCAATTTTTCTTTCCAATTCCGCAATATCCTCTTTGGCTTTCTTCCATACTGCAATCTTTGCATCAAGCTTGCTCTTAAGCTCCGCAAGGAAGCCGCCCGCTGATTTCATGGTTGGGTTAAAACTGCGCGCAAGATTAACTATTCCTATCGGTGAGCTGGCACCGCCTATAAATAAAGGTTTTCTTGCCCGCAACTCCAGCATCCTCCTGACCTCTCCATTAAGACATCCGACCCTGGCGTTTTTCATCTCAATATTCATAAAACCCCTAAACGCCTTTTCTAATGATTCAAGGTCAAAAAACCGATAAGGCATCCCGTTAATACTAAACAAATCCTTATCTAAAGGCAGGCCCTTGCCGTATTTGTCATCGGCTTTCGAATAAACCATCGCGAAAACCTTTCCTCCCTGCTTAAGCACCCGCCAGGTTTCATCAACAATACGCGCCATCTTCCTGTCATCAAAAGAAATAAAACTACAGTTAGCAAAAACCTTGTCAAATTCCTCATCCGGGAAGTCAAACCGCTCTGATAAATCCTGAATCCGCGCGACAAGCCTCTGCGAGATTCCCTCTCCGGCCGCTTTTTGGGATATCCTGCTTATGCAAACATGCGAGATATCGGTAGCCGTAACAAAACACCCGATATCCCGGGCCAAAATAAATTCATCATCTCTGCGCCCACAGCCTAAAGAAAGGACCCTGTCTCCTTTTTTAAATAAGTTTTTATGCAATAGCCGGCCCATAAATTCGCTCCGTGGCAAGCTTATACCCTGCCAGATCTGAGACCAATTATATTCTTGCTGGCTTACTGTAAGCACCCTGTTATCTCTTAAGTAAATAGCCCTGGCAAACGCCTGGCGCGCGCTTGAGATTGTTTCAACCGGGCTGCTGCCAACCGGCCATACTGACCGGCCGGAATTTAAGACATTCAATAAATCTCCGGCCCTGTCCTTGATGGAAAACCTTGCCAGGTGCTTCTTATGGTCAATGGAAAAACCCAATCTTTGATATATACTGCTTATCGGTTTATAAACCAGGAAATTTGAGCAACCGGCAATCAATGCCGAATGCATCGCGGCAACCATCATCATTGAACCCAGCCCGTTGCCGGCATAATCTTCATCAACGGAAATATCAATAGAGACCTCCCCAAAACAGTCTTTGCCCATAAAGGCCTCTTCAGATTTAATGCAAAACTGGCAAACTCCTGCATCCTCTTCTCTGCCATTTGAAGTATCCAAACGCACTAGAGTTTCATATACATTTTTATCCGCTATCCCGCATGGATTAGCGGGGAACACCCACTCCCGGATAATAAATATTCCTTTTTTATTTTTTATGCTCCAGAGGGCTATCCCTCCCCGCAGCGTCTTTTCCTCTATGCTCAAAGTGGTTCCATCTATGGTAACCGGGATAAGATTACTGTTTATCTTATATCCATATATAGGCGAGCTGGACTCAATTTGTCCAAGTTGCTGCGGATGAGTAAAACATATTTTCGTGCTAAAATGCAGCCCATAATAACCATAAGGTATCTCAATGTTTAAAACATCAAAGTTATCATATAATCCCTCAATTAAAAAAGCCGCTTCTACCATTTGAGTCTTGCTGGAAACACCCTCAAAGATAAGTACTTTTATGCTGCTGGATTTAAATACAGAGATAAATTCCACCAGCTTCTCCGCTGAGACTACCCAATCCGCCTGCATATGGATTACTTCATCTTGCGGCAGCCCCAATGCCCCCTGCCTCATAAAATGGGAGAGCTCTGTTTTCCCCACCCCCTGATCCCCGTCTACAATCAGGAGCACCTTCTTCCTGCTTCTCTGCACAAAAGAACGGATCTCTTCAATTCCTTTTTCTACCGGAAGCATAAGCCCTAGGTTCCGTTGGCTTAGCTGGGCGATCTGCATGCGTAAAAACATCGCCGCCATTAATCTGTGCGCATGAGGATTGCTGTCAACCGGAGAGCTGGCTATAAACGTATTTATCTGCGCCGTGCTCACCCCGACAATCACATCAAACTTGGCGCCTCTTAAATCGTCGAGCTTGCGATAAATCATTTTCTTCATATAGCGGTAATTCCCCGGCAGGAATCGAGCGCCGTGGGTTTTCTCTTCTTCGCGGGCAAACTTTATTGTCGCCGCGCTTAAAAGAAAATCCTTCATCTGGGTTAAGCTGAACTTCGCGGATATACCTTTATTTTTGATCACTGTTATTACCGGGATAGAACGGCCGGCCTTAACCCTGCTTTGCACAAAAGCCTGGATTGCCTTTACCACTCCCCCGTCATCCGTCTCTCCAAAATACACGATATTGCGTATATGCTTAAACCTCGGCTCAGTAAGCACCTTAAGATGCGGCTTGTGCGCCTGCGAAATACCGATCACCTGCTGGTATAATTTGCGTAAAGTAAGATGAAATTTAAATTCAAAAACCGTATTTTCGCTCATCGCGTCAAATTCTTTACTTTCGCCAAATTTATCATAAACAACCGTATTAACCGACTGCAATGTCCCCAGGCTGATATTTTCCAGTACGGCCCCTCTCTTACATACCGCCTCATAAATCCCGGATATCTCGCCAGAAAGGCCCAAAACCTGCCCCCGCGCGCAATCCCCTTTGGAAACTGCCTGCGCCATTTTAATAATCCCGTTATAAACAGCTGAGCGCACAATAAGCCTATTTTCCCCTTCATAAGAAAGCAACTGCTGCATCTTAAACCACAACCTCTCAAAAGAAAAATCCCTGCCTCTAAATAAACTGATCTTTAACAAAGATTGCTTTAGCTCCTCTGATATCGCAGCGTTTCTTATCTGCCCTGCCAAAGGCCCTAATACCGGCGAGCTTGCCTTATATAATTCAGACATAGGCACTGTCCTGTTACTTCTCAGGGCATTGCAATAATCAATAAAAAACTTAGTTTCGGGAGTAAGTTCCAGAGAAAATATTTCTTTATAACGCAGCGCCCTTTTGATATTATCAGGGCTGAGCAACTGCCCTTTGATAAACCGGGCCTTTTTTTGTTTTAAATCTTCAATTCCCCCAAAAGCATCATAGACATTGCCCTTAAAATCCATCGCCATTAAATTAATGGACAGCTCCGTCTGTATAGGAATGGGCTTCCAGGTTAAAGAGTCAAATACTATGCCGTTCTGGAATACCGGATGTATTTTCCTGCCTTCAAAATTAGATACTCCGTCGGATAATTGATAGAAATCCAGGTCAAGGCAGGCGGCCAACCCGAATAATTCCTCCTGCTGCCTAAACCGCATATGAGGAGCCGGCGCCTTGCTCCTGGATATAAATCTCTTGTCTGAATCATTTATTTCCATAGGTATAATAAAATCTATGTCTTTGTTGGCTATTGGCCTGCCGACGGCCAGATCCCTGACTAACCCTCCGAAAAATAAGAATCTATATTTGTCTTTAAATTCTGTCTTTTCTAAAATCCTTATGATATCCTTAAGCACCCGGTCTTTTATTTCCACTTTTACCGGAGAGCTGGCGAACACTCCCACTTCTGCCTGACGCTCGTAATCCGCTTCTTCTTGCATCAAATCCCGTGTCAATTCAGGCCAAGAAAAACCGCCAACTTTATTAAGGTAAAACGGTACCGCCCGCTCCGGAAAATAATACACGACCGAACTAGGAAGAATACTAACCTCGGAAAAAGCCTCCCTGGTGATGAATAATATCTGCAGCTGTTTGGCAAAACAATACAAGCTATACCCTTTGCCCAAAAGCTTTTTCCCGTCCTTCGACAATCCGCCAAGCTCCTTGTTCCAATCTTCATACTGCCGTCCCACCCCTATGGCCAATTTGATATGCGTATTACTCTGTTTCGAAACCGCAACATGAAAAATACACCGATCTCTGTAATAAAAGCAGTGCCAATCATGCCACTGACTGTTAAAATGCCTCCTCCACTCGATCCCGTGGCCGACTTGCGCCGGGGATATAGTATCTGGCTCTATCCCCGTGACAGCTCCGGCGCCAAAATAAAAAAGAAGTTTTTCAAAAGCGGATAAAGGCTTAACCAGACGTTCAAAACCTCTCAGGCGCGCCAGATCATCTTTGCCCCTATTTCTCAAAATACTCTGCGCGCCATCAAACGCCTGAGATAAAGCCGGAGTTGTTTTCTCGGGAACCGTCTTGCGGAAAGCCTGTAAATATGCCAGATCTATCTCTGGCGAAGCGCAACCACTGAACTTAGCGGCTTCTAAAAGCTTCTTTCCAAAAACTTCCTGGAACAAACCGAGACGCTGGGATAGCCGATTTGGGACCCGCTCTTTAAATTCAGAAACAAGCGCCACTTGATCGATAACCAGCGAGGTGGCCGGAGAGCTGGAACAAAAACCATAACGCGCCATAAATTCATCCCTCTTAACCTGCTGCGCAGCAAGATATTCTTCTACACTCCAGGCTGTTACACCGTCGTCAAAAATATCCCACCGCATATCCCTATGCCCCAGTGTCCTGATTTTAGTCAAGGTTGGCTCATTACTTAAATCAGGATCATCCTGAAGTAATTTTTTAATTCCAAAAACCCTTAACTCATGGCCAAGGCCCAAGAAACGGCGGGCTTCCAGATCAATCAGCCTGTTCCATGGAGCTATCTCCATAACTGCGTAACTGGCATTATTGTGCGCACTCGAAAGGCTTATATTCAAATCAACCCAGCCTTCCACATCCAGCGCGCCGTTATTAAAAGACATTGCTAAATATAATTCATCCTGCTCTTCTTTCAGCCCCTTAAGAAAATCCCTGTAAGCTATGATATCCGGGACATGTTCCGGACCGGGGCTGCCCTCAAAAGACAACCATCTGTTAAAACCTTGGGCCCCGGATAATTTCATAGCGGCATCCAATGATTTTGCCCTGGCCACCGGCAATTCAACCATAGCTTTTCCGGCAGCTTTATTGCTAAAAACTACTGCCTTATATTCCAGCCCTATGCCGCTATAAATCCGAGATTGCATATCCTCTTCAACCGGAGAGCTAATGTTGGAAACAAACCCGGCTATCTCCTGGTCGCGCTTAGGCCAACCCACTACCCTTGCCCCCAATTCATTGCCATCCCAGGAGGGTAAAACAGAATCGTATCCATAAAAACTCTGAAAAGGAAACAATACTTTTATATCCTTGAAGTTTTTACGAATAAGCTTACGCAGCCAATCCCCATTTGCATCCTTTAACTCGGTAAAACTTACTGACCAGCCTGACTGCAGGGCATCCTGGCGCAAGAAATCAATGATTGTTGAACCTACTCCCGGATACGGCTGGATAAACCTGCTCCAACGCCTTGTCTTTATAGACGGCTCCCCTACAGTATGCCTTCCCCAGCGGGTCTCTATCTTTTCTACCCGTATATCTTTCAGGTCATAATCTAAGACGATCACAATGTAATTATCCTGTATGAGCCTGTTTTGAAAGGCTATATTATAAAAAAGGTGCCGCCAGGCTTCAGCAATCCATCTTTCCTCTATCCTGCGCAGTATTATAAAATCACCGGAAACTTTAATATTAGGCAGGTTGATTACTTTATCGCCTAATCTTAGTGGATTTGCCTGCAAGGCATCGGCCGGCGAGCTGGAGGCAGGCGACAAACTGGCTTCCAGCGCTTTCTTGAAATCCTCATGCCTATCCGCAGGATTATTTATTATTCCTGACAATAAATTACTCATCCTCATATAAACTTCTTTTCTTAATATCTGCTCTACTGCCTCGGAAGAAGGGTTGTTCCAGGAAGCAGCATATTGCTTGAACATCTCCGCTCTTTTTGCGTCATTTACTTCTATAGCCCAGGATTTAAGGCAGGCGACATTAAACACATATTTATCAAAGCTGCCTGCGGAAAAATTAACTGCCAGCGGTATTCCTAAAGCTAAAACAGGGCAGGGTAATACCCCTTCCTCATTAATCAGGCCTACTCCTAATTGCATTGCTATTTTAAACCATTTAGCCGGCTTATCTTTTGTTGCCTCTTCAACTTTAGGTATCGCGTATATAAAAGCTCCACCTAAGCGTATATTTTTATTACTAAGCGCCCTTAGCAATCTCTGGGCATAGCCCTGGACTGATACGCGTATAGCCGAGGCCTCTTCCAAAACACTTCCGTGCTTCCTCTCTGCCATCAAACGGTTAAGCCTGCCCGTGAGAAAAGCTCTATCCGCCGGAGAGCTGGAGCCGCTAACCAACACATCTTTTATTTCATAAACATTCTTTCTTTCTACATCCTGGCGGTCAAATTTATTAGTTGTCCCTGAGTGCTTGTGCTTACCAGTTACCGGATCAACGTAATCAATAGTAAAGCGTCCTACCTCTCCATAGTTGCTTACCGCATTAAAACGCCTGTTATTATTCCCTACTTTTCCATAAGCAAACGGGTATCCTGAACCAACCCTTTCAGGTATAAAAACATATTCTTGAGATTCAAAACCGGTATCGTAGGACCGGCGAGATCCGTCTTGCAGGCTTCTTCTTGAACTTTTACCTCTCACTACAATATCACCAACCAGAGAAATCCCATTACCCCACTCCCAATCAATATTCAAATCATGATTAACTGATTCCTGCCCGCTACGTTCTGTTTTTCTTAAACTACCAAGGGCCTTGAAAGAAATCAAATGCGTATCTCCGGAAGAAACAGACATACCCGTATATTTTCCAAGATACCATAAGAAACTATTTTTAATGGTGTTTGCGCCGGCAGTAATAAAGATAAAAGAGCAGCCGAATATTACCGTAGCCAAAACAGCCCTGCGCATCCGGCTCAAATAAGTACGCAATACCCGCCGGGGCCAGAGTAATAGAATAAATTCGGCCACCCAGCCTGCCAACCCTGATACCAGGCTTCTTATTCCATGTACATAACGGATTAATAAAACGCTAACCGCTGCCATAAAAATACTAAAACCGGCCCAATGTAAAGGAGTATTCATAAATTGAATTAATAATTTAATCGGCTGAATAAAAGCGGTATCCAGGAAAGCAAGCGTAAGCTGAAAAGGAAGCATAAAAACTATTAGCAGCGGCACACCGAAGAATAAGGCTTGAGCTAACGCAAGGACAACGATACCCAAGAAAGACATGGATATATATGCAAAGAAAATGAGCTGTTTTTCCGAAGTCAGGCCCCATTGAAAGTGACGAACCCTGCGGCCATCATGGCTGATCCGATGCAGTGTTTTTCTGTAGGATTGCCTCTTTAACTCTACGGGAGAAGAAGCGTCTTTACCTTTAGCAGATAATGCAATCTGATCGGACGCTACAGCTAACGGCGAGCTAACTGAAAAACTGATTTTGGCTTGGGGATACGAAACAACAAATACGCTCATATCGCCGTAATAATAAGTTTCAGGCAGATCTTGTATTGTGCTGATTACCTTTATTGTTTTAAGTATCTCTATATCCTCGGGGTCTATGTCGACATTTACCTCCCTTAGCTGCCTGAGGTTAAACCTGCGGCCGCCTTTGCTGAGCAGCATCCGGGCAATTGCCTGGTGCAATTCTCCCAGGCTTTTCCTGTAGGAGATACGGTAAATACCCTGCGCATAATCCTCCTGTTCAATCATTACAAATTTATTGTATAAATTAATATAAGTTAGGCAATTCCTGCCATGAAGATAAGAGCCTCCTCTGGCGAAAGAATCTTTCATATCGTTTGAGGCGGCGGCAAACAAGGCCTTTAAGCCCGGGATCTCGCCTTCGATAGCCAGCCCGCTTACCCAGTTTAATTCCGTGGCTATAAGCCTTTTTTCAATATTAATCAGCCTTATACTTGCCCTCAGGTCAAATGCCCGGGCAATATATTGATTCAACGGGTATCTGCCTTCCTGCATATTCATCAGGCCGCTTTTTTGGAAAAAGGCGTTTAAAAAATGCTCCGCGTATTGATATTCATTTTTACTCACTAAAGATTGAACGAGAAAAACATAGGCCAGGAATTCCCAATTAGGGGTTACGTATTGGCGCAAAATACTATCGTATTGAGAAAGTTCTAAAACGGTATTATTCAACTCCCCGGTAATATCAAATCCCCGGGAATACAGTTTGCCGGATTGAATAAAATCATCCAGATAAGCGGCTTTTTCAAAAAGGTAATAGGCCTTATCCCTGGGGGAATGCGACAAGCGGATAGCGGAATTTAAATCTTCCAGTCCATTTTTAAATTTGCGCATCTTAAGATAAAACACCGACCTTAAATGGTAGCCCACCGGGCAAAGATCAATCTCACTGATAATCTCTTTTGCTTTTTGAAAAGCCAGGGCAAATAAATCCTGGTTTTTTTCGGCAACTTCTAAATAATCAAGTACGGATTTTATATCCTTAGGATCCCACAAAATTAATTTTTTAAGGCATTCCAGGGCTAACAGGTAATTTTTCTCATATATTGCTACCCCGGCTATATAATTCAGCCTTTCTTTATACCCGTCTTCTACCGGCGAGCTGGAGATAATGTGATAAAGCAATAGTTTTGTTTCCAGGGCATACGGGCCAGAGCTGTTCTTTTTATAAACCAATGTTCCCGGTATACAGCTTAACAGCTCAGCGCACATCTCAAGTCCGCGGCCGCCCCTATCGCTAAATTTGACTTTTTTGCGCGTAGCGTTATGCTTTATCCTATATACCCTGGCTGCAAGAGTCGCAAAATTATTAATCCCAAATTCTTGCGCGATGGCTTCATTTAGTTTGAGCCTATGCCAATCAGCCCTTGATAAACTCTCCTGTTTAAAAATAATCTCTGATTGTATGCCCTTTTCAGCCCGCAACGAAAATGCAGTCAAGCTGATTTCATAACTGATATTGGAAATAACAAAGGGCTCATCCTTGTCCTGAATCAAAAGCTCTATCAAAGTATCATTTAAATCGTTATGTAATCCGTTTATCTGCCTGCCTAAATTACCGCAGATTAAGTTAATCGCGGGTTCAAGAAAAGCCATAATAATTGTGGTGGGAATTTTATCTCCCGACATAGATAACAAGGGCTCGTCTAATAGGTAATTATTTTTATCTGCTTCGGGAATTGAATCAAACATGGTAATTATTCCGCATTCTCCATCGGAATGCCCGCTTGCCTCTATCGTAGGGGTTGTTGGCCTTCCTTTACCTTGAGGCTTAAGTAAACTGTCAATGGCCGAGCGGGCAAACCTTTCCTTATCAGGCCTGTTTAACTGTTTGGAATAAGCTACCAACCTGCCGGCCTCTTCACAAATACTGTTTGTTAACTTATCCTTATACCACCTGATAAATTCTCTGCCGTCGGCAAGCATCTTTAACATCTGATGCCCTTTATCAGATAAACCATCCAGATCGTCAAAAGTAATATCCTCTATTACCTGAGAACCTTTACGGTATCCCCACCTTCTTAACCCGGTAACTTCTCCTGCGCGGGTACGCATGAAAAAAGTAAGCACTCCCCCTCTATCGGCATAACCTTCGGACATTTCATCATCTATATTCAGTATCCCGCTCTTTAAAGACGCGTGCGGATAAAACCAGGGGAGCTTTACGCCTTCATTCCCGAATTTCTTTCTTTCATTATGCCCCCAAACCACAAAACCTTCCGGAGCCCTGTCAACAAATACGCCGGGCATCTGGCCTATAATGCCCTTGCCCAGCTCTTTCAAGCCGCCCTTATCAATAAATTTTTTAACTGATACTGGTTTGGCATAAGCGTCTATATCCGAATACCAGCTATTGATAATAGTAAACGCCTCTCCCAGCTGCGCCCACATCTTTTGCCTAAAAACCATTGAGTCGGGGATAACCTGCATCTCCTGGAAAAATAAGCGCACATCTTCAGCCATAAGCTCCAGCGCGGGCAATCCTTTCAACCCCTTGTATTCAACGGCAAAACCCCCGTCCTGATAATCGACTGGAACGATACTATGCATATGAAGATTGCCCAAAACATCCACATAGAATAACCTGAAATTCTTCAGCTCCCATAATGCCCGCTCTATAATTTCCGGGTCGCGCCAGAAGTTATCCAGGTTGACCTCATTAAACTCTATAAGCGGCAAATCGATATCATATTTCTCATTGAAAAACTTGATCGCCTTGTTATAATCGGCTTTGCACTGCCTTAAATATTTTAAGACCTCATCTAAGATATCCGGTAATGGCAGCTCCCCCTGCCTCTTATACCCTGATAGATCTTTATTTGCCTCAT
>Ga0265297_10001707_pt1 | contig 49233 bp, 51 predicted proteins | sample Munlanlwell13791_FD_192502 | JGI IMG/M metagenome (GOLD analysis project Ga0265297, IMG submission 192502) | Leachate microbial communities from a municipal landfill in Southern Ontario, Canada - Leachate well 137-91 | ecosystem: Engineered > Solid waste > Landfill > Unclassified | place...
GAGCCTGTCGGGGGAATCCCAGTATTTCGTCCCCGGATTATGCTCATAGGGGCTGCCGTCCATATACCACCTGTCGAGGTAATCGAATATGCATCCTCCGACGCAATTCCCGGAACTCTTCTTCGGCGCCGGGGGATTTGCGCCGGCCCTGTTGTTCTCCATGTCCCTATAGCAGCCCTGGAGGTACTCGAGCTGCATCTCTTCGTCATCTCCCTTGTTCTTATTGTAGGAGAAAATGCCGTATTCGGTCAGGAATACGGGCCTGTCGAAATCCCTCTTGACCTGCTTCCACATCGTCCCGAAGCCCCATTTCCCCATATATGCGTTCATCCCTATAATGTCGATATCCGGCAGGTATTCCCCGTACAACGGAAGATGGCTACCCCTGAAACCCTCGCATATGCCGACCAGGTGGTCCGGGTCTATCCGCTTGATCATTTTTGCGCATTCGTTCACGAGGGTCAGGTAATCCTTCATATTGGCGCCCGCGTTGCAGCGTGACCATGTCGCAATGTTGTTCTCGTTCCCAAGCAGCCACATCAGCACATAAGGCTCGTCCTTGTTGTCCTCGACCATCGCCCTTACCGACTTCTTGATATTCTCCCTCTGCGCCGGGTCCGAATAATCGCATCCCTGTTCCCAGGTCGTGCCGCTGCCTACGGTCCAGGACCCCATAAAATTCCCCATTATCGCGCGTATGCCGTATTTGGAATACATCTCCCTGAGCAGGGCCTTGTTCACCGGATGGTCATACTGCAGCCTGAAGCTTTCGCTCTTGCGGTATATATCCCCCAGGATGGGATTATCGGACGGGACATGGTAGATCCTGATCGTATTGCAACCCATATCCTTCAATATCTGGAAGTCGCCAACAGGCGCCTCGCCCGCGTCCTGCTTTTCATTCCTGTTACGGTCGACCCAGACATCGTAAGCTATATCGTTTTTGTTATTTTTGTTCTCGTCGTAATACATCCAGTCGCGCATCGTCTCATCGCCGGGAGACTCGCCGATCAGGACGGGGCTGAAGACGACCCCCTTGATATAATACGGCTTCCCGTCGACGACCAGTTCCCATCCGCCGTCGGCGTCCTTGACCGCCCTGGACTTAGCGTCTGCAGCCGACGCGTATAAGGCAATTATGGCGGCTATCGATACTATCGCCGTCCACTTCACCATTTTTTGAATATGAAGAATACCGCCCCGACCATGAACATGAATCCAACGAGATAATTCCATTTTAATCCTTCCTTCAGGTATAGGACCGAGAATACGCAAAAGACGGCCAGGGTTATGACTTCCTGCAGAGTCTTAAGCTGTGCGGTCGAGTACTGGTAGCTGCCCATCCTGTTCGCGGGCACCTGGAAGCAGTACTCAACGAATGCGATAAGCCAGCTTATCAATATCGCCAGGGTTATGGGCGAATTCCTGAACTTCAGGTGGCCGTACCACGCGAAGGTCATGAATATGTTGGAGATGGTCAATAAAACGATGGTGCGCATTGCCTTTTCCTTTTATATGGTGCGCCTGGTGCGAATTGAACGCACAACCTTCAGCTCCGGAGGCTGACGCTCTATCCAATTGAGCTACAGGCGCAAATCCTTTCAGGGGCGCGGGTGGAATTTCTGGTGTATCTGTTTCAAGCGCTCCTTGTTTATATGCGTATATATCTGCGTGGTCGAAATATTCACGTGTCCGAGCAATTCCTGGACTATCCTCAGGTCCGCGCCGTTCTGCAGGAGGTGCGTCGCGAACGAATGCCTTAAGGTATGCGGCGTCACCCTCTTCTTTATGCGCGCGTCCCTGACATAATGCTTTATCACCATCCAGAACGTCTGGCGCGACATCGGCTTGCCGAGGCGCGTCAGGAATAAAGCGTCCGAGCCTGTCTTCTTCAGGAACCTCGGCCTGGCTTTCTCGATATATTTCTGTATAGCTTCCTTCGCCTTGCTGCCTACGGGTATTATACGCTCTTTTTGCCCCTTGCCCAGGCACTTAACAAATCCCATATCCATGTGCAGGTCTGTCATGCTAAGGTTCACCAGTTCAGATACGCGCATGCCCGTCGCGTACATCAGTTCCAGCATGGCCTTGTCCCTTATCCCCTGCTTAAGGCGGGAATTAGGGCTGACGAGGATCGCCTCCACTTCCTTCTCGTCAAGCACGTCGGGAAGCGTCTTCCAAAGCTTAGGCGTCTCTATGACGGATGTCACATCCTCCTTCAGGAGCCGCTGGCCCGCAAGGTACCTATGGAAGACCTTTATTGCCACGAGGTTCCTCGCGATGGAACTCGCGTTGAGCTTGCTGTCTTTGAGGCTCATGAGAAAATTCTGTATCTCCGGCCTCTTGACCTTGTTAAGGTCGGTTATCCCGTCCTTTTTTAGGTATACCGTATATTTCGCAAGGTCCCTTCCGTAGGATTCGAGCGTATTATTGCTTAATCCGCGTTCTACCGAAAGGTAATCCATGAATTCCCTGATGAACTCTTCCATTTATAAGAACGGGTTCTCCTCTTTCTCCTGCCCTATCGTCGTAGAGGGCCCGTGCCCCGGGTATACTTCAGTCCCGTCCGCGAGCATCGCGACCAATTTTTTCAGCGAATCATCCAACTGTTTCCCTGACCCTCCGGGCATGTCGGTCCTGCCGACGCTCCCGGCAAAAAGCGTATCACCGCTGAAAAGTATATCCCCGGACTTTAGGCATATTCCTCCGGGAGAATGTCCCGGAGTGTGGATAACCTCCAGCGAAAGGTCCCCCGCCTTTATAATGTCGCCTTCCTTCAGGCACGTGGCTGCCGAAGACGCGACGGCGTCCGCCTTATGCGCGTATACGGGCAATCCCAGTTCCGCGTTAGCCCCGATATGGTCAAAGTGGCCGTGGGTATTGATCACGCATTTCGCTTTCAACCCGTCCCTTTCGAGCTGCCGCCTTATGGCGCCGGCATCCCCGCCCGGGTCTATTATGACCGCCTCCTTCGTCCTTGCGCATCCGAAAATGTAGCAATTCGCGCCGAGCGGCCCGACCTGTAACTGCCTCAGGATATACCTCATTTCCCTGGCAAAGTCTGCTCTATCGTATTCAGCGGTTTTATCGATTCCTCTTCGCTGATTATGAAGGGCTTAACCGTCTTGGTCTCGAAAAGCCTCATTATGACGCGCCTGCGGCTGTCCAGGTCGCCGACCAGCCTCGACGCCTGCACATCGGTCGGCTGCCCCAGCTCAACCTTCTTCCTGACGGATTCATAAAACTTGACATACTTTTCGAGATCTTCCTTCTTGGGGCTGTTCAGGAGGTCCTGCATCCTCTGGAGGTCCTCGACGGCCCTTGTCGCAGCAAGCACTTCGCGCTTGCTGCTGCCTTTCGTCTTCAGGCAGTCTATAAGGTCTTCCGTCCAGGTCCGCCAGTAATTGAAGTGGTTATTATACAGCACATCGTTGGTATACACTCCCTTGTAATCCTGGGGGTACATGACCGGCGTCACCTTCTTCTGCGGATGTTTCTTTACGAATTTCTTTTTCAGCGTCTCGCATCCGGTCATGCTCATGCACATGCACACCAAAAGCAACACCGGGACGGCCTTCTTCAATGATCGCCTCATCATCTCTCCTTTATCAGCTTGCCGAATTCTTCCTCACCTATGATCCTGACCCCCAGTTTCTTCGCCTTTTCGTATTTGGAGCCGGGCTTATCTCCGGCGACCAGGTAATCGGTCTTCTTGCCTACGCTCGATGACGCGCTCCCCCCGAGTCCCCTTACCAGTTGCTCGGCATCAGGCCTGCTGAGATCCCTTAGCTCGCCCGTAAATACGAACGACTTTCCTTCCAGGGGCAAGGACTTTATATCCCTTGCCGCGTCAGCCATTCTGACGCCGGCCTCTTTTAGTTTACGCAGTACTATGCCCGACGCCCTGTTCCTGAAATATTCCTCTATCGAGTCCGCGACTATCGGCCCTATCTCGTTGACCTTAACCAGGTCTTCAGCCTTTTGCCTTGAAAGGCCGTCTATAGAACCGAATCTTTTTGCCAGTATATCGGCTATATGCTCGCCGACATGTCGGATGCCAAGGGCGAATATCAGCCTGTTTAGCGGACAATCCTTGCTCTTCTCTATGGCGGCCTCCAGGTTCTTTGCGGACCTGTCCCCCATCCTTTCGAGCTGTTCAAGGCGTTCAGCCCTGAGGGAATATATATCGCCGTAATCCTTTACGAGGCCGCTGTCGACAAGCTGGTCAGCCATCGATTCTCCGAGGCCCTCTATGTCCATTGCTGTCCTCGACGCGAAATGTATAATGCTCTCCTTCAATTGCGCGGGACAAAATACGTTCTCGCATCGTATGATAACTCCATCCCCTTCCCGCCTTGCATAGGCTCCGCATACGGGGCACTTCTTTGGAGCCCCGGGCTTCTTCTCCCTGCCCGTACGCGCGGACTTCATGACCTCCACGACCTGCGGTATTATCTCGCCGGCTTTTTCTATTATTACCGTATCGCCTATCCTTATATCCTTGCGTTCTATTTCGTCCCAGTTATGCAGCGACGCCGAACCGACGGTTGACCCCGACACGAATTTCGGCTCAAGCACCGCTACCGGCGTCAGGGCTCCCGTCCTGCCAACCTGGACCTCTATATCCAGTAGTTTCGTCTTTACCTGCTCCGCGGGGAACTTATACGCTATCATCCATCTCGGTGATTTCGAGGTCGATCCCAATATCTTCTGCTGGGCGAACGAATTAACCTTTACGACCATCCCGTCTATATCATAATCCAACTCGGGCCGCTTCTTCTGCCAGGTATCGCAGAACTCTATGGCCTGGCCGATGTCCGCGCACACCTTATAATTCCGGTTCACCCTGAACCCGAGATTCCTTAGCCCTTCCAGAAGCCCGGACTGCGATTTGAACTGTTCCCCCTCGAAATAACCTATGCCGTGCATGAATATATTCAGGCCGCGTTTCGCGACTATCCTCGGATCAAGCTGTTTTAGGGACCCTGCGGCGGCATTCCGGGGGTTTGCGAACAACTCTTCCGCGCCCTTCTCCTTTTCCCTGTTTATCTCCCTGAAACTTTCGAGCTGCATGTATACCTCGCCGCGGACTTCCATCGTACCCGGTATATCGGCGGCCTTAGCATCTTCAAGCTTCAGCGGGATGGACCTTATCGTCTTCAGGTTGGCGGAAATGTCATCCCCTTTTTGGCCGTCGCCCCTGGTGGCGCCGCGTAAAAATACGCCGTTCCCGTATGTCAGGGACACCGATACGCCGTCTATCTTCAGTTCCACGACATATTCATACTTGCCGGAACCCAGGTTCTTCCTGACCCTTTCGTCGAACTCCCTGAGCTCCTCATGGTTATAGGTGTTATCCATGCTCATCATGCGGACCCTGTGCTCGACCACCTCGAATCCGCCGACTGGTTCCCCTCCGACGCGATGCGTGGGAGAATCGTCCGTGACCAGTCCGGGGTTCTCATCCTCGAGCTTTTCAAGCTTCTTGAGAAGGATATCGTACTCGCTGTCGGATATCTCCGGCTTGTTCTCGACATAATAGAGCGCGTCGTGCCGGCGCAATTCACGCTTGAGGCGCTCTATCTGTTCTCTTGGGCCGTTATTCTGCATGTATTCCGAAACCCCTGAACTCCCCCGTGGCGGGTTCCCACGATATCTGTTCATCGCTGATATGCCGCTTCATCATATCGCGGACGCCTTCCATAAAATCCTTGAGCCTTCCTTCATCGCCTTCCGCGACCACTTCGACCCTGCCGTCCCCGAGGTTCTTAGCGAAACCGGAGACCCTGAATTTCCTCGCCGCGGCCTCCGCCGTGAACCTGAAACCCACGCCCTGCACCCTTCCCGAATAATATATATGTATACGTTTTTCTATACCACCCATGGCAGCAGCTTATACCTTACCTTTTCGGAATATTGCGCGTAGCCCTCCAGGCCTTCCGAGAGCATCCTGTCCTCATTGAACGCCCTGATAATGCATATAACGCACGGCGCCAACGATACCATAAGCGCAATCCTTGACCCCGTTATCAACGGCAGCGCCAGGGACTTAAGCGCCATCGAAAGATATCCCGGATGCCTCACTACGGCGTAGGGCCCCTTAAGGACGACATATTGCTTCCTGTCATCCTGTATGCGCGAAAGGCGCTCATAAAAAGGGTTCGCAGCCATAGCCCAGAAACCTACGGAGAAAGATATAAGGTACAACGCGATCCCGAGGCACAGATGCGATATGCCAAGCGAAGTATCGTGCAGGTTCCTGTAATCCAGCCCTGCTATGGCCGGGACAACCGCAGAATCGAGGATAAGATACGCCGCGACAAGCATCTTATCCTTCCCGCAGGCGTCCTTCCTTAAAAGGCCCCGCTCATTCATCGGCCCCGGGGCCCTGTCAGCGAGGACGACGGAGCTTATTGCCGTGAATGCCAGGGCCATTGCGTAATATAAACTGCCCTGCAGCGTCTCAAATGTCCCTGCCGAGATAAAATAACAAAACGCGGACACCAGCACCCATAAGAATGGGGATATGACCGCGTTTACTCCTGAGGCATTTAGTTTCATATCCGACCTGAAAAGAATGGTCGGGGCGGACAGACTTGAACTGTCGACCTCTTCGTCCCGAACGAAGCGCTCTACCAAACTGAGCCACGCCCCGGTTATCTGAACAGCTGTCTTAACTTATGCAGAATATAATCCCAGATGGTCTTGTTTTCTTCGGGCGGCTTATAATTGCGCCCGGCCTTTATAATATCTATGTCCGACGGCTTCAGCCCCCAGAGCCCCATCCTCTGCGCCATGGCCTCTTCCTGAAGCGAGACGAACCTCTTCGCGAATTTCACGTTGGGCGGCACCGTGTAAGCCAGCGCGTAGCCGTTCCTGACCAGTTCCTCGTTCACAAATTTATCGCCGGCATATACATAGGCAAGCGCCCTGCCGTACCTGTCCACCTTACCGGCATCGTACTCCAATCTGACCTTCCTGCCCCTTACCAGCTTCTCGTTCTGCCTCTTCGCCTCGGAATAATACGGCCTGCCCTTCTCCGGGGTGTCTATGCCTATATACCTGACATGCTCCCCGTTTTCCAACACGACCGTATCGCCGTCTATCACCCTGCTCACATAAAATTCATCGGCGAAAACGCCGGAATTTACTATCGATACGGACAGAACGAGGGCGGCAAACAGGACCGTATACCATCTCTTACAACTTAACATAACGGTTGATTTTATCACGGGAGCGTTAAATAGTCAACATCGGAGGTGAAAATACCGGACTTTTAAATGAACCCTTTTTCCTTCAGGAACTCCGGGGTGATCCTGGAAGGCCCGTCCTTGCCGTCCCTATCGGAATGCCTTCCGACATACTTCCCTAGCATGTCGGTCTCGAGGTTTACCCTGTCGCCGGCATTCTTTATGCCTATTGTTGTCATCCTTGCTGTATACGGTATTATATATACCGAGAATGAACCCGGTTTCACATCCCCTACCGTCAGGCTTATCCCGTCGACCGCGACGGAGCCTTTAGCAACGATGCCGCTTAATATTTCCCTGCCCGTCTTGATCTCCACGGTTATCTGGCCCTTGGCTTCGCTGATCGATCCTATCCGGCCCGTGCCGTCGACATGGCCTGTCACAAAATGTCCGCTTACCTTTGAGCCCGCAATAAGCGCGCCTTCTATATTTACCCTGTCTCCGGGCTTACGCAGGCCGAGAGTTGTCCTTCCGATCGTCTCATTAACAGCTTCAACCGAGAATAGGCCGCCGTTTACACGGACCACCGTAAGGCATGCGCCGTCCACCGAGATAGAATCCCCCGCCTTAAGGCCCCGTGAGGCCTTTTCTGCCCTGATCGTTATCAGCGACGGTTCCCTTGATCTTTCGAACTTCTCTACTGTCCCGAGTTCCTCGATTATCCCGGTAAACATCCTATCTCCTCACGTATCCTTCTATGAGCAGGTCCCCGCACATGCCATGCAGGACGATATCCCTGATATTCACGGAGTCCTTTACCCTCGCTACGCCGTCACCCTCAACGGATGTCTTGGCATCCCTTCCTCCGGCGATCTTAGGGGCGATGAACAGGTATATCTTATCAACCAGGCGTTCCCGGAACGCGGAAGCTATCACTTCTCCGCCGCCTTCTATAAGGACGCTCATTACGCCTCTTGCCGCAAGCTCCTTCAGTAGATTTTTCAGGTTGACCCTTCCGGCCTTCCTGTCCGGCGCAACGACGAGCACCTCGCCGCCCTTGCTGTTCAGGAGCTTGGATGCTCGCGGGATGCCTTTCCTTCCAGCCAGTACCACCCTCAGGGGTTGTTTTGCCCTGCTGCCTTTTATCCTCGATGTGAGCAGCGGGTCATCCTTTATGACCGTATTCGCCCCCACGATGATCGCGTCTGACTCGCTCCTAAGCTTATGGACGAACCTCCTCGACTCCTCATTCGATATCCATTTAGAATCTCCGGTCCTTGTCGCGATCTTTCCGTCAAGCGTCTGGGCTGCCTTGACCGTAACAAATGGCATTTTTTCTTCCATAAATTTTATGAACGGGCGGTTCAATTCGCGCGCATCTTCCTCCATCAACCCGGATTCCGCCTTTATCCCGCATTTCCTTAAGATGCCGAGGCCTTTGCCGTTGTTCAGGGGATTGGGGTCTTTCATGGCCGCGACTACGCGCTTGATGCCGCATCTCCTTATCATATCCACGCAGGGCGGCGTCCTGCCATAGTGCACGCAGGGTTCGAGCGAAACGTACAAGGTCGCGCCCCTCGCTTTCTTGCCCGCCTTACGAAGCGCGTATACTTCGGCGTGCGGGCCTCCCGCGAACTTATGATATCCTTTCCCGATTATTTTGCCGCCTTTGACGACCACCGCGCCCACGCAGGGGTTCGGGCTCGTCCTGCCCTTTGCGATAGCGGCAAGCCCAATCGCGAGCTTTATGTATTTTTTGTCCTCATTGCGCATTTTTTAAGCCCCTCGACAAAGCTATAAGGCACCATGACGGTCCCCATCAGCATATGCCCCTTGTTTATGCCATGGCAATCCGATCCTCCGGTCACGAGGAGCCCGTTCTCGGCCGCGATATCCGCATACCTGCGGGCCACGGCCTTCGATTGTTCGGAATGGAACGCCTCTAGGCCGTCAAGTCCGTATTTTATGAACTTAGGTATAAGGTCCGCGCCCCCCATCAGCTGCGGATGAGCGTAAACCACGGCCGCTCCTACTCTTTTTAGTTCTGCGATCGCGTCCTTCGCGGTTATCTCGTAATGTGCCACACAGCAAGGGCCTTTGTCCCCGATGTACCTGCTGAAGGCCTCTTTTATAGATGATACATAGCCTTCCTTTTCCAGGACGGCGGCAACATGCATCCTACCGACCGAGCCGGGTCCGCTAAGCTCGAATATCATCTTCGGATCGAGGAAGATATCATATTTTTCAAGCTTCTTCACTATCCCGTAGACCCTGTCAACCCTGTCCTGCCTGATGACCTTCAATTTTTTCAGGAACTGCCTATCATCCATGTCCGGGAAATAGCCGAGGATATGGATCTCGCGGCCCTTCTCCTGGGCGGTCATCTCGACGCCGGGTATTATCTCGATCGCCGCCTTCCTCGCCGCCTTCCTCGCCGGCTCAACGCCGTCCACGCAATCATGGTCAGTTATGGCTATGCAGGAAAGCCCGACCTTCCTCGCGTTCTCGACCGCCTCCGCCGGCGTGAAAGTCCCGTCCGACAGCCGCGTGTGCACGTGGAGGTCAGCTAGCTTTTCCACTCTTTGTCTCTTCCTTGCTGATCTTGTCTAGTATGCCGTTCACGAATTTTCCCGATTCCATATCGCCGAACTTCTTTGCGAGGTCTACCGCCTCATTTATGGATACCTTCTGCGGTATATCATCGCAAAAGAGCAGCTCATAGGTCGCCAGCCTCAGGACATTCCTGTCGATCACGGCCATACGGCTGAGCTTCCAATTGCTCGCGTATCCCGTGATCGTATCGTCGATCTTCTCTATGTTCTTCAGCGTTCCCAGGACCAGGGACGATGCGAAATCCGAGACCTCAGACCCCACCTCACTATCCCTCCAGTAATCCAGGAACAGCTTTTCGGCAGTCTCCTTCCTGAGATCCGCCTGGTACAGTATCTGCAGCGCGCATTCGCGCGCCTGGGTGCGTTTTCTCATCTTAAATGTTCTCTAACAGGTTAGCCATCTCAATGGCGGATAACGCCGCGTCGCGCCCTTTATTCCCATCCTTGGTCCCGGCCCGCTCTATGGCCTGCTCAAGGTTCTCCGCGGTTATCACGCCGAATATCACGGGTATGCCGGTGTCCATCGATACCTTCGCGACGCCTTTAGCGGCCTCGCTCGATACGTATTCGAAATGAGGCGTCGAGCCCTTGATGACCGCGCCGAGGCATAATACCGCATCATACTTCTTCGACCTCGCGACCTTGTTAGCGATGACGGGGATCTCGAACGCCCCGGGCACCCAGATGGCCTCGATCTCACTTTCCTTCGCCCCGTGCCTCAACAGCGTATCTATCGCGCCTTCCAGCAGGCGTTTCGAGATGAAATCGTTGAACCTCGATACCACTATCGCGAACTTCTTGCCCTTTGCGATCAACTGCCCTTCAATAGTCTTGACCATTTCACCCTCCTGTTTTTCCGCCAAAGGCGGTTTTACTTAATTCAGCCTCTTCAGTACGTGTCCCATCTTTTCCTTTTTTGTCCTCAGGTACTTCACGTTTCTCGGGTTCGAGGGCATCTCGATCGGCACCCTCTCCACGACTCTCAGGCCGTAACCTTCCAGCCCGACTATCTTCTGGGGATTATTCGTAAGCAACCTGATATTCTTCAACCCGAGGCCTGCCAGTATTTGCGCGCCGGTGCCGTAATCCCGGAGGTCCGCATCGAAACCCAGCGCCCTATTCGCCTCAACGGTGTCGAGCCCTTTGTCCTGCAGCGCATAGGCTTTTATCTTGTTCTCGAGGCCTATGCCGCGCCCCTCCTGCCTCATGTACAGGAGGACCCCGTTGCCTTCCTTCCCTATCATCGACAGCGCTTGTTTGAGCTGTCCGCCGCAATCGCACCTTAATGACCCAAAAACATCGCCGGTAAGGCATTCCGAGTGCACCCTGACAAGGGTCGACCTCTCGGACAATTTTCCCATTACCAATGCGACGTGTACCTTCTTGTCGATCAGCGATTCAAACAGCATGAGCCTGAATTCCCCGTACTCCGACGGAAGCGTAGTCTCCTCGGCAAGGCGGACCAATTTCTCGGATGCCATCCTGTATTTTATCAGGTCTGCGATGGTGCATATTTTCAGGTTGTGCTTCCCGGCAAACTCCTTGAGCTGCGGCGTCCTGGCCATCGTTCCGTCATCGTTCATTATCTCGCAGATGACGCCGGCCGGCTTCAGTTTGGCAAGCCTCGCGAGGTCTACCGCCGCCTCCGTATGCCCGGTCCTGACCAACACCCCGCCTTCCTTGGCCCTGAGCGGGAATATATGGCCGGGCCTGCTGAAATCCTCCGGCTTCGATCTTGCGCTGACCATCCCCCTTATAGTCCTGGACCTGTCATGCGCCGATATGCCCGTCGTCACGCCTTCCTTAAGGTCTATCGACATGGCCCAGCCGGTATTGAAGTTACCGCCGCCCGACTCGGAGAGCACCTCGATCCCGAGTTCGCGCAAACGTTTTTCTTCCATCGGGACGCATATGAGCCCGCGGCCGTACTTTGCCATGAAATTAATGGCATCCGGCGTAACGAATTCCGCAGCCATAAGCAGGTCTCCCTCGTTCTCGCGACCTTCGTCATCTATGACTATTACCATCCTGCCCTTTTTGATGTCTTCTATCGCTTCTTTTATCGTATTGAACATGCCTCTCCTTTGAAACAAAAATCCCGAAGATAAAATCTCCGGGATAAAATAAATCGAACGCAAGACGCATCCGCTGCGTTCCGTCTTCTCCCATCTAGACTTTGACTATTGGCCCCTGAATCTCACAGGATCTGCCCCCCTATGGGAAGCTCGCAGGCTTGACGCCGCTCTCGCGGCGTCTAACTGCCAGTGGGGAATTTCACCCCTCCCGAAGAACTATTAAAGTTTATACCAAAAACACAGGCTTGTCAAGCCGTATTGACAAAGGGTATTTAATAGGGTATTATTACCCCACTATGGAAAAGAGAACGCTACAGGAGATGCTGGACAGGATCCGCGCCGAGTTGACTATTTTTTACGAGATCGGCAACGCTATGCGCACCACGCTCAATCTTGATGAGATCCTCTTCATTATCCTTACCGGCGTAACTTCGCACGAGGGGCTCGGATTCAACAGGGCCATGCTCTTCCTGGTCAACGACGGTGACGGCACCATCGAAGGCAAGATGGGCATAGGGCCGCAGTCTGTTGAGGAGGCCGGGCGCATCTGGAACAGGATCGCATCCGAGCAGATGAACCTGGAAGACCTCATATCCGCCTACAGTTTCTACAATAAGGGCGGTTCCGACCTTGATAAGATCGTGCGCAATATAAAGGTCCCTCTGCGCGAGGATTCCGGCGTGCTGGCCATGACGGTCCTTGAAGGCATGAGCTTTGAGATCACGAATGAGGGAACCAGGCAGAATATCGCGCACGACACCGTATTGCAGTCCCTTAAAACGGAATATTTCGTGACGGTGCCGCTCAGGGCAAAGGACAAGGTGATTGGCGTCATACTCGCGGATAACATATTCACGAAGAAACCGATAACTAAGGACGATATCAGGACGCTCACGATGTTCGCCAACCATGCCGGGCTTGCCATCGAGAACTCGCGCCTTTACGAGCAGACGGTACATCAGGCCAATACGGACATGCTTACGCGGCTATGGAACCACGGTTATTTCCAGTATTCGCTTACCGAGGAGCTTAAAAAGGCATATGAAAACAAAAAGCCCCTTTCGATGGTCATGTTCGATATAGATAATTTCAAGAATTACAACGACACCCTCGGGCACCAGATGGGAGACCAGCTTCTGCGGGATGTCGCAAGGATACTAAAGGCCACGTGTGACGGCAAGGGTTCGGTGGCGCGCTACGGCGGAGAGGAATTTGCCGTCATACTGCCGGATACGCCCAAGGATTCCGCCTATAGGATCGCCGAGGGATTAAGGCAGGCTATAGAAGGATTCCAGTTCAACGGCCAGAATGTCCAGCCCAATAAAAACCTCACCATCAGCGCAGGGCTTGCTACCTACCCGGAAGACGCTCTCGACAAGGAAAAACTGATCTACCTGGCTGACATGGCGCTCTACGAAGCGAAACGGACAGGCAAGAACAAGGTCTGCGTCTACAGGTCCAAATAACCCCGTCCTTTTCTGTACCGCACCGTCAGGCCGTCTTCGCCTCAAGATCCTGCGAGAACTTGACCGAAACGATCTTCGATACGCCCGACTCTTCCATCGTAATACCGTACATCACGTCCGCGACCGAGATCGTCTTCTTGTTATGCGTTATCATGATGAACTGCGAGGTCTTTACGAAATCCCTAAGCACCCTGCAGAACCTGTCGATATTTGCCTCGTCCAAAGCCGCATCCATCTCATCCATGACGCAGAACGGGCTCGGTTTTACCTTGAATATTGAGAATAACAGCGCGATGGCCGTCATCGACCTTTCGCCGCCAGACAGCAACGATATGGTCTGGGGTTTCTTTCCCGGCGGCCGGGCTATTATCTCGATGCCGCTCTCAAGTATATCTTCCTGGTCTATCAGCAGCAGTTCGGCGTCACCGCCGCCGAACAGCAGCCTGAACATATCCCTGAACTCCGCCTGAATCTTCTGGAAGGTCTCAAGGAACATCTCGCGCGTCGTCCTATTAAGCTTATTTATCGCCTTATGAAGGTCATCCTTCGCGGCGACGAGATCCTGCTGCTGGGTCGTCAGGAACGTGAACCTCTCCTGCAGCTCCTGGTGCTCCTCGATCGCAACGAGGTTTACCGGGCCCATCCCCTCGAGTTTTTCGCGGAGCGTATCCATCTTCTCGTTCGTCTCGTCCCAGTTCATCCCCTCAGGGACCACGACCTGCTCCAGGTCAGCCTCGACCTTATATACCTGCTGCAGCCTGTCCTTGATGCTGGATTTCTTAAAACCAAACTCCGTCGTCTTGACCTCAAGCACATGCATGCGCCCGCTCAGGTCATTTATCGACTTCTGGGCTTCCCTTACCTCGCCCTCGACATGGGCTATTGCGTCGCTCGCCGTCTTCCGTTCGTCGACGATCTTCTGCGAGTCCGATTCAGCGGATGTCCTGCTGCTTACAAGCTCCTCGTTCCTCTTCGAAAGCTCTTCCGACTCCACGAGAAGTTCGGATATCCTGCCCTTCGAATCCTCCGCTTCCCTCTCTTTCGCGAAGAATCCCGACCGCTCATCTTCAAGGGAACGTGCCATCATGCTAAGCGCATTGATCACCGATGTCTCTTTATCCTTAAGCATGTCGAGCTCTGTCTTGAGCTGAGTAATAAGAACTATCGTGTCTTCCCGCTCCTTGAGCTTCGACGTTATCATATCCTGGTTGCTCTTTATGGTATCCTGGACCTTCGAGTCCTCGTCGTTCAATACCGCGAGCTCCTTCTTCATTTCTTCTTCCTTAACCGCGTACGTATCTATCTCCGACTTCACCTCTCCGAGCTCAAGATTCAGCAGCGACTCCTCGTCACCGAGCTTGCTGATCGCCTCCTCGAGGCTGGACTTCTCGCTTATCTTGTTCGCGTTATCTATCTGGATCTTATGTATCAGTTCCGCGGTCGTCTTTGCTTCCTCTTCGAGCATGTCCCTTGACAGCTTCTTATCGCTTAGGTCCTTCGCGGCGGATTCGGTCTTAGCCTTCAGGTTTTCTATGCTAATCCTCAGTTCCTTTATCTTCGCGTCCCTTCCGATAAGGCTGAATCCTTCGGCTTTCGGCACCTTTCCACCTGCCGAATACCCCTTCTCTACCACCTCGCCGTTCCTGGTTATAAACCTCATGCCCTCCTGGCGCTCGGCGGCATTAACGAAGGCGGCATCCAGGTCATCCGCAAGGCAGGTATTCCTTAGCATGTATTCAAAAGCGGGCTTTACCGCCTCGCTTACTTTAATATAATTTATGATATCGCTGGTATTCTCCGGCCTCCTCAGTCCTTCCAGGGGGATAAAAGTCGCCCTTCCGAGGGAACCCTCGTCAAGGAACTTGATCAGCCTTTTTGCGGTATCCTTGTCCTTAACGATGACCGCCTGGACCATGTCACCGAGGGCCGCTTCCACTACGCCGTCATAACCCTGAAAGGGCTCTATGAGGTCCGCGACTACCCCGACCACTCCTTCGGACACGCCTGAACCGCGCTCTATCTCCTTAAGGACCGTCTTCACGCCCAATGAGAAACCTTCATATTTCGCCTTAAGGTCTTCCAGGAAAGACAGGCGGGATTGCGCTGTCGTAAGCTCCGAGCTGAGGCTCTGTTGGTCCACCTCAAGCTTTGTTATATCTTCATCGAGGCTGCTGAGGTTCCCTTCGGCCTGCGCCTTCTTCCAATTCAACTCTTCTATATCCTTGCCTATCTTCTCGACAAATACGACGAGATCCCCCAGTTTCTGGTTGAAGGAGGCCCTCTCTTCCTCGACCTTCCTCTTCTCGACTTCTATCCTTCTCTGCCGAGCGCTGAGATGCTGCGTATGGGCGACCATTTTCGTAAGCTCGTTATGCACCCTGGTCTGCCCCTGGGCTATGTCAACTATATATAATTTCGCCTTCTCTATATTCTGCTGGCAGGTCTTGACCGTCTCGGCGACGGAATCGAGATTTGCGGTCCTCTCTTCGATCTGCGCCTTCATGTTCTCTTCATTGGCCTTGAACTGCCCGGATTCCAGGTTAAGCCGCGCCACCTCGGCCTCCAGGTTAGACAACCGGTCCCTGCTGGCCACGAGGTCCTTCTCAAGCCCCGATATCCTGGAATTAAGCTCTCCCGACCTTTCGGAGTTGTAGGATATCTTGTCCCTGTTCCTCTCTATCTGGCCTTCGATATTTACCACATTGGCCTTCGCCTCCGAGAGCCTGTGGTCGACCTTATCCAGGTCCGCCCTAAGGGAAGCCAGTTTCTCGTCAAGGCCGGATATCGTAGCGTTGATCTCGTCTTCCTTCGCTTTCAGGGAATCCCTGTCCGAGTATATGCTGCCCTCTTCCGATTTGATCTTCCTGAACTCGTTCGCCGCGGAAACAACCTCCATCTCCTTGAGCTTCTCGAAATCTTCCTTATATTTCCTTGCCTTATTTGCCTGGCGCTCGATAGAGTTTATCTGGCGCCTGACCTCAGTTATTACATCGCTTACCCTGAGGAGGTTCGCCTCCGTCTGCTCCAGTTTCCTCAAAGCTTCTTTTTTCTTAGCTTTGTACCTGGTAATGCCCGCAGCCTCCTCGAACACATAGCGCCTCTCTTCGGGGCGCGAGTCCAATAATTCGGCTATCCTGCCCTGCTCCATAAGGGAATAGGTCGATGTGCCGATGCCGGTGCCCATAAATAGTTCGTTGATATCCTTTAGCCTTACAGGGGATTTATTGATGAAATATTCGCTCTCACCGGAACGGAACACCCTTCTGGTGATGGTGACTTCATCGAATTCCGTGGGGAGTATCTTAGGCTGGTTTACAATAGTGAGGGATACTTCTGCGAACCCGAGAGCCTCTTTACCGTCTGTGCCGCTGAAGATGACGTCTTCCATCTTATTCCCGCGGACTTCCCTGGCTGAGGTCTCTCCGAGCACCCATTTAATGGAATCGGATATGTTTGATTTGCCGCAGCCGTTCGGGCCTACGATCGCCGTTACACCGGGCTCGAAATTCAACTCAGTCTTGTTGGCGAATGACTTGAATCCGAACAGTTCCAGGCTCTTGAAATGCAAATTGGCACCCTCCTTTAAATACAAGACCACCAAAATGGTGTCTCAGTCGGGGATGCCAAGACAATTTTGTTATCTACCTGCCCTAATTGTTAGATAAAAAGTACCATATGCCGCGGAATTTGTCAATAGTTTTTTGGATCTTACTACCACCTGAGCTCATAGCTCAAAACCGACAGCACCGCGATCGCCGCCGTCTCAGACCGGAGCACTTCCCTGCCCAAAATAACGGGGGTCACTCCGGATCCCGCCGCCAGCGTCACCTCTTCGGGAGTGAAATCGCCCTCTGGACCGATGAACACCGCGGCGGAAACGATATCCCGCCCTTTTAAAACATCCTTCAAGCCCTTATTGCCGCTGTAAAGGCATGGCATGACCGAGAGCCCGCAGCGGCCGGCGGCTATCAGCGATCCTTTCAGGTCAATGACCGGGGTTATCTCCGGGAACGTCGGCCTCCCGCATTGCTTCGCGGCCACTACCGCTATCTTCCTCCAGCGGTCCGGTTTGTTGCCCTCGCCGGATATCTTCACTACCGTGCGGGAAGTCACTATCGGGATTATCTTCTCGACTCCGAGCTCGGTCGCCTTCTCGACTATCATGTCCATCTTCGAGGATTTAGGTATCGCCTGTATCAGCGTCAACCCGCATTTCTCCGGAAGGATATCGGTTACTTTGCTGACAACGGCCGATAACCCAACCTTACTTACCTTATCAATTGTCCCGATATATTCCTTTCCGGTCTCGTCAAACACGGTGATCTCGTCGCCCTCACGCAGGCGCATTACATCCTTCGCGTGATGAAGCTCATCTCCCGTCACGGTTATAATCCCGCCGGATACCGACCCCTTAGGGACGAAGAACCTGCTCATTCCGAAAATACCTGCGCGGTAAATACATACAGCTCGGTCTTTTTATCCTTCCATGCGTCCGCAGGCAGGCCGGCCTTATGTTCACATAGGTTCGATAGGAACTCTTCCCTGCTCCAGCCGGTCTCCGTGGCGACCTGCGGAAGGAATACGCCGCTGCGGTATCCGCTTTTCACTATTACCCCGTGCTCTCCCATACGGATCTCCTCCGCGCTTCCGACGCGCCTGGGTTCGGACAACACCGATATTTCTATCTTTATATCCTTCAGTTCCCCTGGGCTCACAGGCGGAAACCTTGGGTCGGCGGTAGAGGACTCGATGGCCATATCCCTGACCGTAAGGTAAAGCGGCTGCCGGCCGATTATATTCCCTATGCATCCCCTCAACTCTCCGTCCTTATGTATGGTGACAAAAGCGCCTTCCTCTTTTGCCAAGGCGGGATCATCCGTCTTTAACTCCGGCGCCTTGCCGCCCTTTACGCAGGATTCTATTGTTTTACGTGCGATACCCAGCAATTCCTTCTTTTGCGCAGAAGTCAGCATCTTGGCCTCCTCAGCTTTATAGATGACGACGCTCCCGTATCCGACGACCCTGCTCTTGTCCCCGGCAGTATCCCCGGAATTCGCGTATCTAAGGACGCAGATCTTTTCGGCGCCCAATTCCCTTCCGGCCATCATCGCCACTATGACCGGCGCCGAGCCGCAGAGCTCGCATTCCCTCTCTCCGATCTTCCCGGCAAACCTTCTCGGGTCATAATTCATGATCTCGGATATAGTCGCCTGGTCCTTAACGACGGCGTCCTCATACTTATAATAATGCGAAAGGTCCGTGCTGGCCACGATAAGCACGCTTTTGCCGGATGCCTTTATGACCTTTACAAGGCCCCTGGTGAGGCCGACGCAGGTGTTATAATCCGGCCTGCCTATGATAACCGGCACTAGCTTGAAATCCTTGAGTGACCTTTGAAGGAACGGTATCTGCACCTCGAGGGAATGTTCCTCGTCGAAGGCCTGCGGTTTCGACACGACCGTGACCTTCTCCGCCCTCATAAGTTTCTTCACGAAATCCACGTCTATCGGCACCGTGCCCAACGGGGTCTCATAGCCGTCCTTTTCAAGGACCGTCGCTCCGTCGAATATGAGCCTGTGGCTCGGGGCTATAATCACCACCGTGTCGTATTTCCGTCCCGAGACCGCCTTATATCCGTATGCGGCTACCGGGCCCGAATATTCATATCCGGCGTGGGGGGAGATCAGCGCCACTATCTCGCCGTCTATTTGCCGGGGTCTTGCGTCTTCGAGGTATTTGTCGACCTGCCGGGCGAGGATGACCGCTTCGGCGGGATAGAACGAACCAGCGACTACGGGCTTCTGGACGCTCTCCGCGGACACGTTGGCGGCGAAAAGCACAAGCGCGATGCAGATTGCCGGATACCGGCTTAACGGCCTGGACAAGTGGGGATGCTTCCTTTTATGAAATGGTGGAGCTGGGGGGGATCGAACCCCCGACCTCTTGAGTGCGATTCAAGCGCTCTCCCAGCTGAGCTACAGCCCCTCGCTAAATCATTCTGGAACGGGGCGGCCCCATGGGCCAGCCCCCAACAACAAGGCGGTAATTATATCAAATATTCTTCCTAATGTACATGCCCTTCTACGGCCTCTCGACAACGAACAGGGTATAACGGTGGCTGCCTATGAGCCTGGTGGCTTCCGCCGCCGTAAGGCCGCCCACCGCCTCGCCGTTTATGACGACGATCTTATCCCCGGCCCTTAAACCTGCCTCCTGCGCGGGATATACCGGCTTGCACGAATTACAATCCCTCGCGTAGAATCCGTTGACTACCATATAGTCATCCACCGAAAAACCGAAATCCTTATAGTCGTATTTTCTCTTGATCGATTCCCTGTTCATGACGTTGAAGGCGAAGTTGATCCGTTTAACCGCCGGCGGCGCGGGCTGCTCCTCCGCAGGGGCCGGTTCAGGCTCAACATTTTCCGCGGCTTCCTGCCGGCGTTCCGTTTCAAGCTTCGCCTGCTCTGCCGCCTCGGATTCCTTTTTCCTGGCGGATTCCAGGGATACCTTTGCGGGTTTATATCCCGGGCTTATCCATAATGCTTTATTATACTCTTCGATAGCCGCGCCATAATTCTTGCTTTCATAATATTTGTCGCCTATAGCGACACAGGCCTCCTCCGGAAGCAGCTTCGTGACTTCCTTCACATCGGCCTTTTTTATGGACGCCTTCCCGAGAGGGAGCTTTATGTTATAGTACTCGCCGTTCTCGCTTTCAATGTTTCCCTGTATCTTCCTGCCGCTGTTAAGCACGAGGACGTCGCAGTAGACCGTCCCTATAGCGGGCGCAGCCGGGGCCTCTGCGGGAGCGGCATCAGGGGCCTCGCGAGCCGTCGACGGTTTGTCAGGCGAATCGGCCGTCTTCTTGATCCCTCGCCACCAATCGTTCACTTTCGATTTCCAGCCAGGGTCTTTCTTTGCCGCAGGTTTCTTTGATATCTGCTCTTCGGCTTTATCCTCAACAGCCGGACGCTTCGCGATGACGCTGTTCATCTTTGATGCCATCCCGGACGCGTTCACATATCCGACTATCCCGTCCACCTTTTTCCCTTCCGCGTCCAGGAATAATATCGTCGGATATCCGGAGACGCCGTATTTGGATACGAGGTCGGAGTATTTATCGCCGTTGACCTTCACGCACACGAACTTCTTCGCGAGGTTAGCCACCTCGGGATCGGTATAGGTATCCCTGTCAAGCTTTTTGCACCATCCGCACCAGTCGGTGTAAAAATCCACCATGACCGGCTTGTTCTTCGCTTTAGCTTCCTTCAGCCCGCTGTTCAGGTTACCTGCCCACGTTATCACAGCATACGAATAGGACGCCAACAGCGAAATGGCCAGGAATGACGCGATGAACGCAAAGATGCGAAGTCTCTTCATTGCTTTCCCCCCTCATATCCTTCCTTGGTTAGCTCTCCGCCGGGACCTATCTCAACAGCCTCGTCGATCTTTACCTTAAAAATAACTATCTTGTTAGGGAATGCCGCCTCAAAACTGTTATGCCGCTCGCCTTTCTTCACCCCTTCGACTATGCGCCTTGTCGAAAGGCTGATCTCCTTTTCGAGGAACTCCCTGGAGGCCCTATCGTACTCTTCGCCATGCGAGAGCACCTGGACGGCGCCGTTCACCTGGTATCCCGTGAGGTTCCTCTCGTCGATTATCGATATAGATGCTACCGGGTTATCGGTGAGGTTCCGCAAAGTCCTCCCGATAACATAGTCTACGAGATATATATGCCCGCTATCAGCCTTCAGGAAGAACTTCGGCGCTACGTTCGGCCTTCCGGCCCTGTCGCAGGTCGCCATCGCGACAAAACCCATCTCTCTTATGAGCTCATTTATCTTTTTTGCTATCATCTTCGAGCGCCTTGATGCTCTCCTGCGCGTCCTTGGTTATTTCCTTAGACTCGGAATTATCATACTCAACGGCCTTCTTATATGCTTCTATGGCATCCTGGTTCATCTTGAGCTCTTCGCAAACCAGCCCTTTGTTTATGTATGCTTTAGCGAAATCCGGCTTTAGCTCAATCACCTTGTTCAGGTCCGGCAGCGCCTTGTCATACTGCCCCTTATAGATGAAGGCCATACCCCTGTTAAAATAGAGGACCGGCGAGCCGGGGTCGGCACCTATCGCCGTATTAAAATCCACGATGGCTTTGTTGAATTGCCCCCTGTACTCATAAAGTACGCCCCTGTTCTGATATGCCTCCGTAAATTTCGGGTCAACGGATATCGCTTCCGAATAATTCGATATGGCCTTATCCAGGTTCCCCTGGGACATATAGGCGATGCCCTTGCTTACAAACGCATACGCATAATTCGGGTTTTGCTTTATCGCCTTATTATAGGATGCGATCGCTTCGTCCCATTTTTTCTGAGTAGCAAGCTGTTTTCCCTGGAAGACCAGCAGCGCCGTCTCTTTCTTTATCCGGCCCTTCTCCACCTCGTCTATTGCCCGCAATTCCAGCTTCGCGTACTGGTATACCGAATAATCCGCCAGCGACTTCTCGAACTCCGCCCTCGCTTCGGCCAGGTTGCCCTGCGAAGCAAGTTCGACTCCCTTAAAATACGCATCTCCCGGTTTTTCTGCGGCCGCACAAAACGGTCCCGCAGATACCGCGACGGCGGCAAGCAACGATATGATCCATTTCCCTTTCATGGCATCTGCTCCGTTATGAATAGTCCTATCTGGCGTTTTGATTTCCATATCTTCCTTATCGTCTTCTTCCTCTTCATGAACGACTTGACCACATCCGGGTCGAAATGGGTCCCGCTTTCTTCCTTTATTATGCTGATGGCTTCGTCAAAACCGTACGCCCTCTTATACGGCCTTTTTGACGTAAGCGCGTCGAATACGTCGGCAAGCGCGACTATCCTCCCGAACAAAGGGATGTCATCCCCTTTCAGCCCCTGGGGATATCCGGTGCCATCCCATCTCTCGTGGTGCGTAAGGCTTATCATCGTGGCTATCTTAAGCAGGTTGAGGTTGCTTCCCTCGAACACCTCCGCGCCTATCTGCGCATGTTTCTTTACTATCTCCCTTTCTTCCGGCGTAAGGCCGCCCTTTTTCTTAAGTATCGAATCCGGTATGATGAGCTTTCCTACGTCGTGGAGCGGGCTTGCATACCTGAGGTAGTCTACATCCTTTTTCGAAAGGCCCATGCCCCGGGCTATCTCCGTGCAATATTCCGCGACCTTCACGATATGCGTGCCGGTCGAGCCGTCCTTAAGCTCGGCTATCAGGGCCAGGCGCATTATCATCTCAGAGTACGAGTGCCTTGCCTCGTTATAGTCCTTTTTTAGTTCCTTATACGCCCTGTCGATCTTGGTCCGATATTCGAAATAGCGGCTCGTTTTCATATGCGCCTCACCCTGTGGAATCGCTTATCCACCTCAGATAACTTTTACTCCCTGAATTGACGGGTATCGCGATTATCTCCGGGCATTCGTACGAGTGCATGCGTTTGACCGATCCTTCAAGCGCGCAGAAAAGACCCTGCTTCGTCTTTGCTATTAGCAGGCATTCCCTGGAATCCTCGATCCTTCCCTTCCATCTGTACACGGACCTGACCGGGCGCACGATGCTCACGCAGGCGGCAAGCTTTTCTTTTACGAGGCCCCGCGCTATCCTAACGGCTTCCCTTTCAGAACCCGTCGTTATGAATACGGCGATATATTTCAACCGGTCCTTACCTGCGGAGATATATCTTGTAATCCTTCTCGCCTTCCAGTATCACATGCCCTTCCCTGGCGAGCCATCCGAGGCTCATCAGGATAACGTCCTTCGGCTTATCTACCCCGCCGCATAACTGCGCCAGAGTCACTTCGCCGTGTTCATCCAGAAAATGCCATATCTCGCCGGCCGTTATTCCGATCTCTGTTATCATCTGCTAACCCCCTTTTGTGGTAAATTAGACTGTTTCTTATTATAGCTTCCGCACCGCGGGCAGGTGGAGATCTGCGAATTCTTGCTGTCTATATAATATTGAGTGCAGATCGAGCATTGCCAGACACTCCTCTCGGACAGTGAACGGTTAGGCAGGTTCTTCGTCCTGTCGAACATTAACCAGTATACGATAAAGCCGACGGCGGTAAAGGTGATGTACAGGGCTACCGCCCATGAGAGCTCAATCCTTATCATCGGCCTGCCGCCTTCTCAAGCTTAAGCCTGAGTTTTAACGCGCCCCACTGCCTTTCATGCTCATCCCCCGCCCTGTATGGGGCGAACTGCCATCCCTTAAGGTACCTCATCGCCACTATATCCACAGTAGGGTGCCCTGAGGATGAGACGCGCTCTACCGACTCAACTTTTCCTTCATCGGATACCCAGAATTTCAGCCCTATCTCAAATGAGTCCCCAAGACCCTGCAGGTCCACCCCGAGGCTTTCATCCCACCTTAAATATGACGGGAACTCAGGCTTATATATCACTTCCCTGAAACGCGCCGGGCCTTCGACCTCTGAAGCATAGGTCTTGTAACTCACCATGACCTTATCGAACGGCTTTTCAGGTATCTTCTTCTCTCCGCCCGCCGGTTCCGGGCCCTTGCCCCTGATCTCCTTCAGAAGGTCTATTTCAGACGCGGGAGCCATCTTGCTGTTGCCTCCCGCTTTATAACCGCCCGACGCCTGCAGGGATACCCCTGCCATGTTCCTTAACCTGGCGCTTTCGGAGGACCTTTCGGCCGCATCGGCAAATATCATCGGCCTATCCTCAAGGATCGAACCGACAAAGGATATCCTCGAATACGCATCCGGCCGCGGTGCCCCTGCGTTCCCGACAAAAACCCTGAAGGTAAATAACATCATAACATGCCAAAGAACGGATATCGCTATAGCGATTATTATGATATAACGCGTTGTCAGTTTGCCTGCGTCGTAGCTATATTGACCTGGCGTATTCCTGATCTCCTGCATATATCCCATACCTCAACGACGCGTTCTAGTGACGTGCCTTTGTCCGCCTTTATCAGGACGGAATCCTTTTTATCCATAGAGGAGAGCCTTTCGGAAAGCTCTGCCGTAGACACCGCATTCTTGCCAAAGTACAGCACCCTCTCCCTCGTCACGGTAATGACTGATGACTTGCCCTTGACTGTCTCGGATGTGACCGCCTTCGGAAGGTCGACCCCTATCCCGGCCTGCGTCTGCACCGAGCTGCTCCAGGTCAACATGAGGAATATCATAAGGAGCAGGACGCAACCGGCCACCGGCGCCACATCGAGATAACGCCCCTCCATGAGTTTATGACGCGACAGGCCGAACCTCATCTACTCTTCCTTCTTTTCCGAAAGTATATTGACCAGGTCCGTGGCGCTAATTTCCATGTCCCTTATTATCGCGTTTACTTTATTTACAAAATAATTATACGCCGTAAGGGATGGAATAGCAACTATTAAACCCGCCGCGGTCGCGATCAGGGCCTGCCATATACCTCCCGCGAGGTCCGAAGGCGTCGACGGCAGCAACGCGGCGGACCTTTCCTGTATCTTCTGGAATATCTCGACCATACCGAGCACCGTTCCGAGCAAACCGAGGAGCGGGCATATCTGGGCCAATGTCGCCAGTATCCCTATGTTCTTCTCTATCCTCGGGATCTCATGCAGCGCGGCGTCCTGTATGGCTTCCTTGATCTCTCCCTTTTGCCTGTCGTATTTCAGTATTCCCGCCTTAAGCACCCTGGGAAGCGGCCCGGGCGACTTGTCGCACATCTCTATCGCCTCATCGGCGCGGTTCCTTTTAAGCGCGAACGATATCTCTCCGATAAATTTCCTCGTGTTCATCTTTATACCGCGCAGATACATTATCCTCTCGGCGATGACCGCGAAAGCGGCCACGGAGCACAACAGGATCGGTATCATCATCGGCCCGCCCTTTATCATCCATTCCATGTCATTTCACCTCCAGAGTATTCCCGGGAACGTTTGTCTTTATCCAATCGAGCCTTTCCTTGGCATACTTTGCCTCCTCGTACTTTCCCGATGCGAGTTCTTCGTATATCTTCGCCGCGTCTTTCCAGCGCTGCCTGCCTTCAAATAAAGTCGCCGCGCGAAGCTGCGCGCGCCCCGACCATCTCTTGACCTCGGGATACAGGTACTTTACCTTGAGGAATTCAGGGATGGCCTGTTCCGCGTCCCCTGACTCCTCGTAGCATTCGCCTATCAAATATTGGGTCTCCGCGTTGAAATTGCTCTGCGTCTCCGTTATGGCTACCTTGTATTTTTCCACCGCGGCGTTATAGAGGCCCCGCTCCTTCAATATGTCCCCTATCCTCCTGCTGGCCACCTTCTCGAATTGGGTGCCGGGGTACTTCTCTATTATCGTCTTCAGCTCCTTGGTCGCGTCATCGGCCCTTCCGCTCTCCGCAAGTATATCGCCGATCCTCATCGTGCTCTCGACCGCTGACTTTGAATTAGGATATGTCTCTATCACATACTCGAATTTCTTTATGGCGCCCTCCAAGTCCCCGACCTTATATATGGAAAAAGCGAGCCAGTATTCGGCCTCATCCGCGATCTTGCTGCCCGCTCCCTTTGCCGCTATGGATTCGAAATAGGGCTTCGATTTCCCGTACTGGCCGTCATTATAATAATACTGACCGAGCCAGAGCCTTACGTCATCGGATATGTCCGAATTCGGGTATTTTGCTATATAGCTGTCAAATCTCGCGGTCGCCGATTTCTCATTGCCCATCTGGAATTCGCACCACCCCGTCTCATAAAGGCTCAGCCTCGCGTATTCGGAGGACGGATAATCCTTGATTATCCTGTTGAAGGCCGCGACGGCCTCCTTGTATCTCCCGAGGTTGAACAAGCAGTTGCCGGCCCTGAAATACACCTCCGGCAAACCGTCGCTTTTCGGATGCGAGGATATGAACTTCTGGAACGAATCCAGCGCCAGCGCGTAATCGCCGTTGCTGAAATACGATATGCCGAGCCTCTGCAGCGCGTCTTCCTTGAGCCTGGAATTCGGGAAGTTCCCGATAAGGCTCTGGAACGCCAGCACGGCGCCCTCGAAATTGCCGGCCGCGAGCATCGTCATCCCTATCTGGTACTGGGCGTAGTCGCATATGACGGAATCCCTGTATTCCTTTAGTATCGTATCGTAGGACTCTTTTGCGTTCTCGTAATCCTTCATCTCAAGGTAAATGTCGCCTATGACGGACGCGGAGCTCGCCTTCATGTTCCTGTCCTGGGACTTCTTCATGCATTCCCGGAAACTCGAGATGGCCCGTTCGAGGTCGTGCTTCCTCAGCTGGGTCCACCCTATATTGTAGTAGAACTGGTCGGCCAGCTCCGATCCTGGGAATTTCTTTATGGCTTCCTCGTACAGGTCCTTTGCCTCATCGTATTTCCCGAGATTATACAGGCAATCACCCTTCCACAGGTAGGCGTCATCCAGGAAATATGAGTTCCTGTATTTCAGGATTATCTCGTCATAGCTTACGGCGGCCTCCGGGTAATCCTTAAGGTATGAATAGCACTGGCCTATACCGAATATGACCGAATCGGCGAGGGCGCTGTCCGGGTAATCTTTCCGGAACCCGAGGAACCCGTCAAGCGCCTTTTTTGGGACCCCCGATTTCAGGTCTGACCACGCCATGCCATAGCGCGCGTAAACCGTCCACGCCGCCTTCGGGTTAAGCTCCAAAGCCCTGGCGTAATCATTAGAAGCATCCGCGTAATTCTTTATCTGGTAATCCACCTCGCCGAGAAGGAAATACGCGTCCGGTATCTTTTTTGAGACGGTGTATTCCTTAAGGAATTTCGCTATCATGGACTTGGCGTCGAGCGGCTTACCTGACATGAACAGCGCGTCCGCTATCTTGTATTTCGCGTCAGCCGCGAGGTTATCGCCCGGATATTTCCTTATGAATTCCTCGAAGGAGCTTATGGAACTGTCGTACTCCTTCAGGTAGAAATAGCACCAGCCCTTTGAAAAGGCCGAATACTTCGCGTGATTGGAGCCGGGATAGGCGCCGATTATGTCGCCGTACCGGTTGAGCGCCTGCTTGTAATCCTTCCCGCTGAAATATGCCTCGGCGGACCAATATGTCGCTTCTTCGTAAAGCCGGTTCGCGGACGATGACGATAAGACGATATCGAATTCGTTTATCGCCTGGGCATACTTCCCTAACGCTATATAGGAGCGCCCGAGCAGCAGGTGCGCCTCATCTCGAAGGGCGCTTTGCGGGTAACTGATGAGGAACCTTTCCAGCTGTTCCTGCGAGATATCGTAGAACTCGTCCTCGAAAGCTTTTTTTGCCAGGACAAAATCATCGCCCGCCGGATCGGAGAGCCGCGCCTCCGCGGCATGGCTGGAAACAGCCTGGCCGCAGCAGGACGTAACTATAAGCAATATAAGGAAATAGAGGAAATGTCTTCTTATCATGGCAGCCCTAATATATCATGAAGATGCTATTTCTTCAACCGGGAATTTGCCGCAATACCTTTTTCAGGTATACGCCCGTATAAGACCTCTTATCTTTGGCTATCTCCTCCGGAGTGCCAGAGGCCACAAGCTCTCCGCCGCCATCCCCGCCTTCCGGACCAAGGTCTATTATGTAATCCGCCGTCTTTACTACGTCGAGATTATGCTCTATCACGAGGACGGTATTGCCCTGGTCGACCAGCGCGTGCAGGACCTTAAGCAGCTTGTCCACATCCGCAAAATGCAATCCGGTAGTGGGTTCGTCGAGTATATAGAGCGTCCTGCCCGTTGAGCGTTTGGACAGCTCCGTGGCGAGCTTTACCCTCTGGGCTTCACCTCCAGAAAGCGTCGTCGCCGATTGCCCCAGCTCTACGTATCCGAGGCCTACATCGTTCAACACTCTAAGCTTCTCCCTTATGCGGGGCATATTCTCGAACAACACCAGCGCATCCTCTACGGTCATCGACAGCACATCGCTGATCGAATTGCCCTTATACTTGACTTCGAGCGTCTGTTCGCTGAACCTGGCGCCCTTACAGACCTCGCAGGTAACGTACACATCGGGGAGGAAATGCATCTCAACCCTGATCACCCCGTCACCCTGGCAGGCTTCGCACCTTCCTCCTTTTACGTTGAAGCTGAACCTTCCCGGCTTGAACCCCCTGAGCTTGGATTCCTGGAGCCGGCTGAAGAGCTCCCTTATCGGAGTGAACATGCCTGTATAAGTGGCGGGATTTGAACGCGGCGTCCTGCCTATGGGCGACTGGTCTATCACGATCACCTTGTCGATATTCTCGGTGCCTGATATCGAGCGGAATTTCCCTGGCTTTTCCTTCGCCTTGTAGAATTTCTGCGCGAGGGCCCTGTAAAGGATCTCGTCCACAAGGGTTGATTTTCCCGAACCCGAGACTCCCGTGACGCACGCGAACACACCGAGAGGTATCTTAACGTCTATATCCTTCAGGTTATGCTCTTTTGCTCCCCTTATCTCCAGGCTCTTCCTGCCCTTGAGCGCCCTCCTTACGGCGGAAGCCTCGATCCTTACCTCTCCCCTCAGGTACTTTGCCGTAAGCGAATCCGGGGACTTCAGGAATTCCCCTGTCTCTCCCGCGCATACTATCCTGCCGCCGTGTTTTCCCGCGCCGGGGCCGAGGTCGACGATATAATCCGCGCTCCTGATAGTGGCCTCGTCATGCTCGACGACTATCAGCGTATTGCCTATGTCGCGGAGCCTTTTCAGGCTATCGAGCAATTTATCATTATCCCTCTGGTGCAATCCTATGGAAGGTTCGTCGAGGACATAAACGACCCCGACCAGCCCTGAACCTATCTGCGTCGCGAGCCTTATGCGCTGCGATTCTCCGCCCGAAAGCGTCGCGCTCGCCCTGTCGAGGGTAAGATAATCGAGCCCGACATCGGCCATGAATTTCAGCCGCGCCAGTATCTCCTTCAATGATTGCCTTGCGATGGCCGCGTCTTTCCCGCCCAGCCCTAGGCTGCCGAAGTAATCAAGCGCCTGCTTTACGGAAAGCGACGTCACTTTGTCGATCGACCTGCCTCCTATCGTGAACGCAAGCGACTCGGGCTTAAGCCTTGCGCCTCCGCATTTAGGGCAAGGCAGGACCGACATATATTTATTTATCTCTTCCTTGAGGTACTCGGATTCGGTCTCCCTGAACAGCCTCTCGAGCTGGTTTATGACCCCCTCGTACCTGCGGCCCCAGACCTGCAGGTCGGAACCGTACATGATCATCTTTTGCGTCTCCCTGCCGAGCTTGCTGAACGGGGTCTCCACATCAAAATGATAATGGCCCGCGACTTCCTTCAACATTCCCCTGTAGTACAGGAGGAAGCCCCTCCCGCCCCGTTTCCACGGTTCTACCGCGTCGATCAAGGGCTTTGACCTGTCGGGCATAACGAGGTCGGGATCTATCTCGAGCTTTGTACCCAGGCCGTTGCAGTCCGGGCATGCTCCGTAGGGCGAATTGAACGAGAAGGAACGCGGCGACGGCTCCTGATAGCTGATCCCGCAATCGACGCACGCGTACAACTCGCTGAAAAGGCGGTCCTTCTCCCCGTCATTTACTATGGCTACGCCCGCGCCCGCCCTGAGCGCGGTCTCCACGGAGTCCGTCAGCCTTCGTTTTATCTCCGGCCGCATCTTCAGCCTGTCGACGACTATCTCTATTGAGTGCTTCCTGTCCTTCTCCAGCTTTATATCTTTATCCAGCTCGAATATCTTCCCGTCAACGCGGACGCGCGTAAATCCGTCCTTACGGATATCACTGAAAAGTTCACGGTATTCGCCTTTCCTGCCGCCCACTTTAGGACCTAGTATTATGATATCCTTACCCGCGGGCAGCTTCATTACCTGGTCCACTATCTCCTGCGGCGACTGTCTTGCTATCTTCCTTCCGCACTTATAGCAATGCGGGGCGCCTATCCTCGCAAAAAGCACCCTCAGATAATCGTATATTTCGGTGGTCGTGCCGACCGTCGACCGAGGGTTAGAACCTGCGGTCTTCTGCTCGATCGAAATGGCGGGCGACATGCCTTCTATGCTGTCGCAATCGGGCTTCTGGAGCTGCTCAAGGAATTGGCGAGCATAGGCGGACAGGCTGTCGATGTACCTTCGCTGGCCTTCGGCGTATATCGTATCGAAGGCCAACGAGGACTTGCCCGAGCCGGAGAGGCCCGTAAACACTATGAATTTATCGCGAGGCAGCTTCAGGTCGATGTCCTTAAGGTTATGGACCCTTGCGCCTCGTATATTTATGTATTTTATGTTATCCATGATTTAAGGGAGACCCGGAAAGCAAGGCGGAGCAGTTTCGCTGCTCCGCCGGTGCATAAACATGTTAAATAATAATGGTAATGCTTACTTGCCGCCTCTCTTCATCTTCGCCTTCGACACGTCGCCCTGCTTGTCGATGAAGTAAAGGTAGCCTTTCTCTCTCTTGACGCCGAGTTTGGTGACCTTCTTGGGCTTGCCGCCTTTGCTTCCGCCCCTCGCCATCTTCGCCATCGAGATGTCACCCTGTTTGTCGAGATAGTACAGATAACCCTTCTCTCTCTTGATACCGGCTTTAGCTACTTTCTGAGCCAATTGTATTCACCTCCCTTCTTCTATCTCATGTACCTATTTTGGCCTTCCCCATTATCCCGTCCAATGTTGCGATAGCCGAAAGGACCGCCATATAGCTGGTCTTGGGATTCCCAGGGGACGGTACATTTTCCGTCCGAGCGGTAAGTTTTCCGAAATCTCCTTCCGCTTCGACCTCATGCACATTCCTCTTTGCGCCGGGGGAAGCTATTATCCTTACCTTAGTGTTCACCGGCCCTATGCCGCATATACTCAACGTCGCGGCAACATTTATATTTGCGGGAAAACCCTCCATCGCCTTCATCGCGTCGCCTTCGAAGAGGACTTTGTCTTTCCTGATCTGACCTAGGTCTATCTTATTCTTAACGATATACGGCGCGCCACTGAATCCCTCGGGCGGCTTGGTGGTCGTCAGCGTGACCTTCCTGACCTTAGAACGCTTCGCTCCCTTAAGGCCGTCGAGCCCGCATATAGCCCCGCTCGGGAGATAGATCCTCGCCCTGCTCTTTTCCGCGAGCGCGAAAATATCCTTATATCCCTTCAGAAGGCCTCCCGTGCTCATTATCATTACGTCCTTTCCGGAACGGACCGCCTTCCTCGCGATATCCCCGGAGACGCCCGCAGAGGCCGCCTCGATCACCAGCCCGGACGCCTTTATGAGCTTATCCGTATCCGTTATCCGCGGCCTTGACCTCAGCGATCCCGCGAGTTTTAACGCGCTTTGGAGGTCCTTATCAGAAAGAGCGACCAGCTCCGCTTTGCCCCTGAGGTTCCTGTCGATATGCCCGGCGATCCTTGAACCTATCGTTCCGCATCCGATTATCCCTATCCGGATCATGACGGCCTCAGTACCCGACTGTCGCTGACATCGGCTTTTCGCCCGATACCGCCAGCATCCTGTCGAGGACCTTCTTCGCCTTGCTGCATATGTCGTCGGGCACTTCTATCTTGTATACCATATTTTCAAGCGAATGCGCAAGCCATCCAAGCGTTGTAAGCTTCATGCTCGGGCAGATCAAATGGGGCGTCGCGAGAAAAAACTCCTTATCGGGGTTCTCCCTCTTCAGTTTATAAAGCATGCCCGACTCGGTCCCTATGATGAACCTCTTTGATCTGGACTGTTTAATATACTTGAACATGCCGCCTGTAGAGCATATATGGTCGGCAAGCGCGAGCACTTCGGGCTCACACTCGGGATGCGCGATAAACTCCACATCAGGGTACGTCTTCCTTACCTCGAGGATATCTTCCTCCTGCACCCTTATATGGGTCGGGCAGAAGCCCTTCCATAATATTATCTGCTTATCGGGCACCTGGGTTTGGACGTACCTTCCGAGGTTCCTGTCAGGAACGAAGATCACCTTCTTATGTCCGCTGAGGGACCTGACTATCTCTACCGCGTTTGAGGAGGTGCAGCATATATCGCTTTCGGCCTTGACCTTTGCCGAGGAATTAACATAACATACCACCGCCGCGTCGGGGTATTCCGCTTTCATCGTGCGCAACTTCTCCGCGGTGATCATATCAGCCATGGGACATCCCGCCTCAACGACCGGGAGCAGGACAGTCTTGTCCGGGTTCAATATGGCCGCCGTCTCCGCCATGAACGTGACGCCGCAAAAGATTATTACCTTTGCATCCGTACGCACCGCGGCCTGGCTCAGCGCGAGGGAATCGCCGGTTATGTCCGCGAGCTCCTGCACCTCGTCGCGCTGGTAATTATGCGCGATGATCACGGCGTTCCTGTCCTTCTTAAGCCTCAGTATCTTCTTCTTAAGCAGTTCGTTATAGCTGGCGTCTGTGTTTTCCGGCTGTTTAACCACGGCCGCTCTTTTTCATCCTGTTCTTTCCGTCGACGAAGACGACCCTCGGCTTCATCTTCTTAGCCTCAGCCGTATCCACGAGGCAGTAAGATATGATTATAACTATGTCGCCCCTATGAGCCCATCTCGCAGCGGCGCCGTTCATGCAGATCGTGCCGCTTCCGGGCCTTCCCGCTATGGCATATGTCTCCACGCGTGAACCGTTATTCAGGTTAACTATTTGGACGCGTTCTCCGGGCAATATATCGGCAGACCCCAGGAGTTTTCCGTCTATGGTGATCGAGCCGGTATATTTCAGGTTGGCCTCGGTAACGGTCGCGCCGTGTATCTTGGACTTAAGCATTGTCCTGAGCATCTATCTCCTCACTATGATGTTGTCTATCAGGCGGGTCTTCCCGACCCATGCGGCCACCGCTATAAGCGCTTCGCCTTTTATGTTCTTCATATCCTTCAGTTCTTTCGTATCCACAACGGATACGTAATCTATCTTGGCGGCGATCGGCCTGATCTTACTGCGTATTCCGGATATTATTCCCGCGGCGTCCCCATTGCCTGATTTTATCAGAACTCCCGCCTCTTGTAAAGCGCGATATATCGTCGGGGCGGCGCTCCTCTCGTCGGCAGACAGGTATCTATTGCGGGATGACATGGCAAGGCCGTCCTTTTCCCTGACGGTGGGCATAATGACGATATCCGTATCCATATCCAGGTCCCCGGACATCCGCTTCAGGACTATCGCCTGTTGCGCATCCTTCTGCCCCAGGTACATCCTGTCCGGCCTTATAATATTAAGCAGCTTCGCCACGACGGTCGTTACGCCCTCAAAATGCGACGGGCGCGATCTCCCGCAGAGGTTCTCCGTAAGGCCGCGCACCCGCACATATGTCGAGTATCCGGCGGGATACATCGACTTTGCGTCAGGGTAAAAGATATACGATACGCCCGCTTTCCTGCATAACGAGGCATCCCTCTTCATGTCGCGGGGATATCTCAGGTAGTCCTCCTTCGGCCCGAACTGCGCAGGGTTGACGAATATGCTCACTACCGAAATATCGGTTTCCTTGCGCGCCCTCCTTACAAGCGAAAGGTGCCCCTCGTGGAGATAACCCATCGTCGGCACGAAACCGACCGTGCGGCCCTTCCTGCGGTGCGCGGACAATTCCCTCTTCATCAGCCCTATCGAACGTAGGATCCTCATCTTTTTTCCGCCGTGGCAAGCCCTTTCATTATCTCTAATGCCGTCTTCTTTAATATGGGATGCAACGCCCCGGGCGCGATCTCGGCAAGGGGTTCTATCATGAAAAGGCGCTTGTGCAGAAGCAGGTGCGGGACCGTAAGCTCGGAGTCGTCGATGACCATATCGCCATACAGGAGGATATCCAGGTCTATCTCCCTGGGCGCCCACCTTACATCCGAGGGAGTCCTGCCGGCCTTCAGCTCTATTTGTTTGAGGTGTTTCAGGAGGTCATGAGGGCCGAGCGAAGTCCTTATCTCGGCCGCGCCGTCCAGATACTTACCCTGGCCGGGGGGACCGCCGACAGGTTCCGTCTCATATAGCGACGACACCTTCACGACTTCAACAACGCCGGCAGATCTCAGCAATTCAACTGCCTTAAGGATATTACCGCGCCTGTCGCCCAGGTTCGAGCCAAGCGCAATAAATGCGTTTATAGGGATTTCTTTATTCTCCGGATGGCTTCCTTTATCCTGTCCTTTTCAACGGTAACCGCCATGCGAATATATCCTTCCCCGTTCTTTCCTAGGCCCACACCAGGGGTCGCGACAATATCCGCCTTCTCCAGAAGGGCCTTTGCCATTCCGGATGAATCATAGCCGCGAAGCGTCCTTGCCCAGATATAGAACGTCGCCTTCGGCTTCGACACCTTCCAGCCGAGCGAATTGAGCCCGTCAACGAGCGCGTTCCTGCGTTCCCGGTAAACTGAGTTGGCCTTCCTGACGGCGTCCTGGGGACCCTCCAGCGCCGCGATACCGGCTATCTGTATCGCCTGGAATATGCCCGAATCCATGTTCGACTTGACCTTCGCGAGCCCTTCGATCGCCTTCCTGTTCCCGCATGCCCAGCCTACCCTCCAGCCGGTCATGTTATAGGTCTTTGAAAGCGAATGGAACTCTACCGATGAATCCTTCGCGCCCTCGATCTCGAGTATGCTCATGGGCTTGTATCCGTCGTAGCATACCTCTGAATATGCCGCGTCGCTGCATATCAGCAGGTTATTCCTATTGGCAAAATCAAGGACCTTACCGTAGAACTCGCCGTCCGCGACAGCCCCGGTCGGGTTATTCGGGTAATTGACGAATATCGTCTTCGCCCTGCCTAATACTGCCCTCTCTATCTTCGATAGGTCGGGCAGGAAGTCATTCTCTTGCAGCAAAGGCATTATGTACGGGATGCCTCCCGCAAACGTTGTGCCTATCTTATATGGCGGATAGCACGGGTCCGGCACGAGCACGTAATCGCCCGGATTTACGAAAGCCAGCGGGAAATGCGCGATGCCTTCCTTCGACCCTATCAGGGGCAGGATCTCCGTTTCAGGGTCAAGAGTGACCCTGAAACGCTTCTTGTACCACTTCGCAATAGCCTGCCTGAACTGCGGCATGCCCGCGTCAAGCGCATAGTGATGGTTCGAAGGGTCCCTGGCTGCCTTATACAGCGCGTCTACTATATGCTTCGGCGTCGGAAGGTCGGGATCGCCGATGCCCAGGTCGATGATATCACGGCCATCCGCCCTGGCCTTTCTCTTCGCCTTATCTATCTCGGCAAAAAGGTACGGAGGAAGGCTCTTCAGCCTTTCCGAGAATTCAAAGTCTGTCATTTCACGGCTCCAAGCACATCCTGCATGTCGTATATTTTCGGTTTCTTTCCCGCGACGAACTTTGCCGCGGCTATCGCCCCCTTGGCGAATATATCCCTTGTCTTTGCGCTGTGCGAGAGTTCGACAACGTCATAGGGGCTCTCAAAAGTGACCTTATGGTCGCCGACTATCTCGCCCTCGCGTATGGATCTAATGTCTTCAACCTCCCTCATCGAGGATTCCTTGATTATCTGCGCTAGCTTCTTCGCGGTCCCCGACGGGGAGTCTTTCTTGTGTATATGGTGCGCCTCTACCATCCTGACGGTATAGTCCCCGGACAGTTTTTCCGCCGCGTCCTTAACGAGCCTGAAGAGCAGGTTCACCCCGATCGACATGTTAGGTGAAAGGACGACCGGAATCTTCGCGGACGCTTCCTTTATCCTGTCCATCTGCGGCTCGGAAAAGCCCGTAGTACCTATAACGATCGCCTTCTTATGCCTTACCGCGGCGTCAAGGTGCTCCATGGTGGCTTCCGGGACGGTGAAATCTATGATGACATCCGTCTGCGCGACGTCATCGCAATTATCCGATACCTCGCCGCCTCCGAGCTTCGAGCCCACCGAAGGGTGTCCCTTGGCTTCCAGCCCGAGAGCCACCCTGACATCCTTGTCCTTCTCGGCGATGTTAAGTATGCGCGTGCCCATCTTACCCGCGCATCCGCATATAGCTATTTTTACCATTTTTCAGGACCTTTTTTAGAGCCCATACTTCTTGACCGCCTCTGCCAGCTTTGCCAGGTTCTCTTCGGACATATGGCATAACGGCAGGCGCAACTCCGGCTCAAGCATCCCCACGAGTTCCATCGCGGTCTTAACCGGTATAGGGTTAGTCTCTATGAACATCGCCCGTACAAGCGGCAGCAGCTTATAGTGCAGCTCCTGCGCCTTCCTTATGTCTCCCTTCCTGAACGCCGCCACGAGGTCCGCGACGTCGCGCGGAACGATATTGGCGACTACAGATATCACGCCTACGCCCCCTACGGCCATTATAGGCAGCGTCAGCGCGTCATCGCCAGATATTATCTCGAAGTCAGGGCCGCACAACAGCCTAATCCTAGATATCTGCTCGAGGTTACCGCTCGATTCCTTTACGCCGGCGATGTTCTTTATCTGCGCAAGTTTCTGGAACGTCTCCGGCTCGATGTTCACCGCCGTCCGGGACTGTATATTATATGGGATGACCGGTATCTTAACCGAATCCGCGATGGCCTTATAATGCATATAAAGGCCCCTCTGCGTCGGCTTATTGTAATAAGGCGACAGCAGGAGCGCGGCGTCGGCGCCCGCCTTTTCGGCGAACCGCGTCATATCGATCGCCTCGGACGTGGAGTTAGACCCGGTGCCCGCGATTATCTTTATCCTCTTCTTCGCGGCCTCGATCACGACCTCTATGACCCTGTTATGCTCCTCATGGGTCAGCGTCGCCGACTCGCCCGTGGTCCCGCACGGCACTATTCCGGACGTGCCGTTCTTGATATGGAATTCGACCAGCTCCCTCAATTTCAACTCGTCGACCTTGCCGTTCTTGAACGGCGTGACCAGCGCAACTATAGATCCTTCGAACATGCCGGTTCCCTCCTGTTATTTATTATACTTCCCGCAGAACACAGTCCTTGCGCCGCCCTCAAGATATACACCCGTAAAGCTGCTGCCTTCCTTCCTGAAATATATCTTCAGGCTGTCGCCGCTCTTTGTCATGCACGTGACGGGGCTCTTGAATCCTTTTACGGCGGCTGCCATGAGCGCGGACGCAGTCACCCCCGTTCCGCAGGCAAGCGTCTCGCCTTCTACGCCCCTTTCATACGTCCTGACCTTGAGCGTATTGGCTCCGGCAAGCTCGACGAAATCCGCGTTTGTTCCTTTTGGAGCGAAAGCACTGTGGTAACGGACCTCCTTACCGAGCCTGTTTATATCCAGCTCCCCGGCCTTGTCCACAAATATGACCGCATGCGGCACGCCGGTATTAACGAAATTAACGATGCTGGCGCCGACGCTCAGGTCAAGGTTTATGTCGAGCTTCTGGTCCTTCGGGTCAGACATCCTGAGCCTTATATTTTTGCCCGATATACCGGCCTCGATCACGCCGGCGAGGGTCTCGAACTTCATCTTCTTTCCCGCTATCCCATTCTCCCTCGCGAAAAGCGCAACGCACCTGGCGCCGTTCCCGCACATCTCGGCTTCGCTTCCGTCGGAGTTTATTATCCTCATCCTGAAATCGGCCCTTCGGGACTTCTCTATAACCAGCAGTCCGTCGCCTCCCACGCCGTAATGCCTGCAGCATACCCTCTTGGCAAGGTCCCGCAGGCCCGCGCCGGGGACGGCCTTCCTGCGGTTGTCTATCACGACAAAATCGTTGCCGCTCGCGACCATCTTAACAAATGTGATTTCCTTCATCTTAATTCCCTGGGGACGGCCTCGCCTTTTACCAGGTCGTCATATTTCTCCCTCTCCCTGACAACGTAAAATCTTCCGTGAATCACCATTACCTCGGCCGAACGCGGCCTCGAATTGTAATTGCTCGACATGGTGAACCCGTACGCTCCCGCCCCCATGACGGCCAGCAGCTCGCCCGAACGGAACTCAGGGAGCTTCCTGTCCCTCGCGAGGAAATCGCCGGTTTCGCATATCGGCCCGACCACATCCGCGAGCATCTTCCGGCGCACGGGCTTCCTTATGACGGGAAGTATCTCATGGTACGCGTCGTAGAGCGACGGCCTTATCAGGTCGTTCATCGCGGCATCCACGATCACGAAATTCCTCGACCGCGTCTTCTTAACGTAGGTGACCTTCGCTACCAGGACCCCGCTGTTCCCCACTATGAACCTGCCCGGCTCGAGTATGAGCCGCACATCGAGCTTGCGTATCAGCGGTATAACCGCCTTCGCGAAACGCTCGGCGCTCTGCGGATGCTCTTTCCTGTATATTATCCCGAGGCCCCCGCCTATGTTGAGCCAGTCGATCCTCGCCCCGCCCTTCCTTATCTTTGCTATGAGGCTGCCCACCTTCGCGATGGCCTTTCTGAACGGCTCCGCCTCGGTTATCTGCGAACCTATGTGGATATGTATACCGCGCAACCTGACGTGCGGATACCTGCACGAGTTGCCGAAGGTCTCCTCGACGGTCTTAAAATCCAGCCCGAACTTATTCTCCGCCTTTCCCGTAGTGATGAACTTGTGCGTATGGGGATCGACATCTGGGTTCGCCCTCAGGGTACAATCGACGGTGCGGCCCAGCTTGCCCGAGACCTTGTCAATAAGCGCGAGCTCAGGCAGCGATTCGACGTTAAAGAAGAGGATGCCCGCCTTTATCGCGTTCTCTATCTCACGCTCGGTCTTGCCGACGCTCGCGTAGACTATCTTCTTCGAGTCGCAGCCTACCTTTAATGCCTTGAATAGTTCACCGCCGGATACCACGTCAAGCCCGGAACCTGCCTTGACGAGCGCGGTAAGCACCGCCAGGCTCGAGTTAGACTTCATCGAAAAACAGATCAGCGGGTTTATCTCAGAAAAAGCTTCCCTTATCTTCCTGTAATGGTCCAACAGCGTCCTGTGGCTGTAAAGGTAGAACGGCGTACCGACGGCGGCGGCAATACCGCCGATGCCTACGTCCTCACAGAACAGCTCATCGCCCTTATACTTAAACTCGTGCATTACCTGCCTCTCTTCCTTGATCTCACCGATGTACACGGATCCATAAGTTTGAATACGTCCCTGTCGAACTTTGCGGAGAATCTCCTAAGTTCAACGAGCGCCAAGCCCGATATCCTCTCCTTTTTTTCCAGCGTGGATGCGACAAGCTTTCCAACCGCTGAATGCGCCTCCCTTGAATCGAGGCCCTTGGACACGAGGTATTCCGCAAGGTCGGTCGCAAAAAGGGACTCGTCCAGCAGGGCCCTTTCGATATTCGGCCTGTTGATCTTTATGCCTTTAAGCATCCTTCCCATTATTGACAATATCCTCGATACCTTTTCTACCGAATCGAATAACGGCTGTTTATCCCACTGCATATCCCTGTTATAGGAAAGCGGCAGCCCCTTCATCATCGTCATCACGGAGAGCTGGTTCCCGAATATCCTTCCCGTCATACCCCTCGTAAGCTCAAGGAAATCCGGGTTGACCTTCTGCGGCATTATGCTCGATCCCGTACAAAATTGCTGATCGATGTCGATGAACCCGAATTCCGGGGTAGCCCACATTATAAGGTCCGACGCGAGCCTCGACAGGTGCATCGATACGGAGGAGGCAGATTCAAGCATCTCTATCACGAAATCCCGGTCGGAGACGGCGTCGATAGTGTTGTCGCATATGGCGGCAAACCCAAGCTCCTTCGCGACATACTTCCTGTCGATCTTAAGCGAGGTACCCGCAAGCGCGCATGCCCCTAAAGGCAGGCTGTCCGCTACGTGATACGCATAATGCAGCTTTGCCTTGTCCCTCTCGAGCATCTCGATATATGCCCATGCGTGGTCAGCCAGCAATACCGGCTGGGCGTGCTGCGTATGTGTCAGGCCCGGTATTATTATGTCCTTGTTCTTTCTCGCGAACGATAATAGGGAATTCTGGACGCCTACGACAAGGTTGAACATATCCTGCGCCTTGTCCTTGCAGTACATCCTCGTATCAAGCGCCACCTGGTCGTTCCTCGACCTGGCGGTATGCAGCTTCATGGCGGCTTTGCCGATCTTCTTTTCCAGCGCGTTCTGTATGTTAGTATGTATATCTTCGGCGGTGAAATCATATATGAACTTCCCCGAATCTATCTCCTTCATGATCGAATTGAGTCCCCTGGCAATGGCGGCCGAATCCCTCCTGGGGATTATCCCGCATTTGCCCAGCATCTTCGCGTGTGCCATAGAGCCAAGGACGTCGTATTTCGCGAGCCTGTAATCGAAGTACATGCTGCATGAGAACTCTTCGAACTCCGGGTCCTGCGATTTCTTGAACCTTCCGCCCCACAGTTTCTTTTTCATTTGCACCGCCCCTTGTGCGAGCCCTTGTAAGGCAGCCCCCATATCTGGATGAAACCCTTTGCCAGCGACTGGTCGAACTTATCGCCCTCCTCGTATGTCGCGAGCTCCTTCTTATACAACGAGTTCGGGGACTTCCTGCCCACTACAATGCAATGGCCCTTATGCAGCTTAACCCTTACGGTCCCGCTGACGTTCTTCTGCGTATCGTCCACAAACTTATCGAGCGCTTCCTTAAGCGGCGTATACCAGAGCCCGTAATAAGTAAGTTCTGAATATTTCTGCGATACCTGCTCCTTGAAATGCAGGGTCTCCCTGTCAAGTACCAGGCTCTCCAACGCCTTATGGGCGTTATGCAGCGTCCACGCCGCGGGCGCCTCGTATATCTCCCTCGATTTTATGCCTACGAGCCTGTTCTCTACCATATCGCTCCTGCCGACGCCGGCCTCGCCCGCTATTTTCGAGAGCTTGAGTACAAGCGATACGCCGTCCATCTTCTTCCCGTTCAATTTTACCGGGATGCCCTTATAGAATTCTATCTCTACGTAGACAGGCTCCGCCTTAGCCTTATTCACTCCCTTTGTAAGCTGATACGTATCTTCACCAGGCTCAAAATAAGGATCTTCCAGTTTCCCGCTCTCAATCGATATTCCCCATAGATTAAGATCAATCGAGTACGGTTTCTTCTTTGTTGTATCGATGGGAATATTATTCTTCTTCGCATAGTCTATCTCTTCGGCCCTTGTCTTGAGCTCCCACTCCCGGACAGGCGCGAGTATCTTCAGCGCGGGATCGATAGATCCCACGGTCACTTCAAACCTTACCTGGTCGTTGCCCTTTCCCGTGCAGCCGTGTGCGACGTAACCGGCCTTCTCCTTATGCGCGGTCTCGACCAGCCCCTTCGCTATGATCGGCCTCGAAAGCGCCGTAGCCAGCAGGTAACCGCCTTCATATACGGCGCCCGCCTTAAGGGACTTGAAGACGAAATCCTTCACGAACTCGTCCTTGAGGTCCTCGACCACCACCTTTACGGCCCCGGTAGCCAATGCCCTCTTCTTATATGTAGCGAAATCAGACTCCTGGCCTACATCGGCCATATAGGCAACCACGTCATAACCTTTATTGGCGAACCACTTGATTATAACGGACGTATCGAGCCCCCCGGAATATGCTAAAACTACTTTTCTATTCATGTCATCCTCACTTTATAAGTAAAAGTAATAAGGCCTTTTCTATGTGCAGCCTGTTCTCCGCCTGGTCGAAGACCACCGAATGTTCCCCTTCCATACATTCTTCGGTTATCTCCTCGCCCCTGTGCGCCGGGAGGCAGTGCATCACAATATAATCCTTCGCCGCCTTCGAGCAAAGCTTGCCGTTTATCTGGAACCCCTTGAAAACCTTTATCCTCTTCGCTTTCTCCTTCTCCTGGCCCATGCTCGTCCATACGTCGGTGTATATCACGTCAGCGCCTGCGGCCGCCTTTTCCGGGTCGGCCGTGAATTCTATCCTGCATCCGGTCCTTCCGGCCGCCTCTGCGGCGCTCTTGACAACTTCCTTATCCGGGCCGTAACCCTTGGGCGCGGCCACAGCCATGCTGACGCCCAACTTTGCGCATATATAAAGCAGCGAATTGCATACGTTATTGCCGTCGCCTATATAAGCGAGCTTCAATCCCTTCAATCCGCCCTTCTTCTCCCTGACAGTATAGAGGTCCGTAAGGGCCTGGCAGGGGTGCGAGAAATCCGACAGCCCGTTTATGACGGGTATGCCCGAATACTTTGCGAGCTCGACCACATCGCCGTGCTTGAACGTCCTAGCCACGATGCCGTCGAGATACCTCGAAAGCGTCCTCGCTACATCCCTTATCTCTTCCCTCTCTCCGAGCCTGACCTCATCCGGAGCAAGATATATCCCCGTACCGCCCAACTGCGCCATAGCGGCAACAAAAGATACCTTTGTCCTCAGCGAAGGCTTCTGGAATATAAGCCCTAAGGTCTTGCCCTTCAACGGTTCTCCGGCAGAGATCTTCCCTTCGGCCTTCAATTTAGCCGTAAGGTCGAATATCTCTCCGATATCCGCTTGCGATAATTCATTTATCGTTATGAGGTCTTTAGTTTTCAACTTCTGCCCCTTTCATCGCTTCATGTATTATCCCGACCGCCTTATCAATATCTGAATTCTTCACGGTAAGCGGGGGCATCACCCTCAGCACCTTTACCTGCGTGCAATTGATAAGCAGGCCCTTCGCCGCGCATTTATCGGCTATTTGCCTTCCTTCTACGCTAAGCTCTACGGCCTGCATCAGGCCTTTGCCCCTCACGACTTTTACGAACGGGAAATCCTTCTTCAAAAGCGAAAGCCTGTTATAGAGGTATCTTCCCCTCCTCACGGCCTTCTCGACCATGTCGCCCTCCTCGATCGCGGCGAACGTAGCCAGCGATGCCGCGCAGGCAAGCGGGCCGCCGCCGAATGTAGAGGCATGCGTGCCCGGTTGCAGCACATCGGCGATGCTCTCTCCGGCCACCATCGCGCCGATCGGGAAACCTCCCCCGAGAGTCTTTGCCAGCGTCATGATATCCGGAGTGATCCCGTAATGCTGGTAGCAGAACATCTTTCCGGTCCTGCCCATGCCTGTCTGCACCTCGTCAAGGATCAGCGATATCTTCTTTTCGTCGCATATCTTCCGGAGCCCGGACATGAACTCTTCCGAGGCGATGTTGATCCCGCCCTCGCCCTGGATCGGTTCGAGCATGATGGCGGCGGTCTTGTCCGTTATCTTCGACAGCACCGACTGCAGGTCGTTAAACTTAGCGTACACGAAACCGCCGGGCAGCGGGCCGAAGCCTTCCTGGTATTTAGGCTGGGCCGTGGCGGTTATCGCCGCAAGCGTCCTGCCGTGGAAAGACCCTTCCATCGTTATTATCTCATATTTTCCGAGGGGGTATCCCGCCTTCCTGGCCAGTTTTATCGCCGCTTCGTTCGCTTCCGCGCCGCTGTTGCAGAAAAAAACCTTCCCGTGGAATGAGTGCCCTATGATCTTCTTAGCGAGTTTTCCCTGCAGCTCGTTGTAAAAATTATTCGAAACATGGATCATCTTTCCCGCCTGCTCCCTGATCGCCCTCACGACCTTCGGATGGCAATGCCCTATGCCCGATACCGCCCACCCGGGAAAGAAATCCAGGTATTCATTTCCCTCCGCATCATACACATTGACACCCTTGCCGCTTACCAGCGCTATGGGCACCCTCGCGTATGTCGGCATGACAAATTCATCGTATAACTTCCTGGTATCTTCCGTCTGGCTCATCTTATTAACTCCGTCCCGATCCCTTTATCCGTAAATACCTCTAGCAGTATCGCGTGGCTCAACCTGCCGTCTATTATATGCGTCTTATTCACGCCTTTTACCAATGCACTTATTACCGCCTTGACCTTCGGGATCATGCCCGACCTGATTACGCCCCTCTTTATGAGGTCCTCGGCCTCCTTCTTTTTCAGTGTCGGAATTAGCGTGCTTTCATCCGACTCGTCCCTCAATATCCCCTTCGTATCGGTTATTAATACGAACTTCTCCGCCTTTATGGCCGCCGCTATCGCGCTTGCGGCCAGGTCGGCATTTATGTTATAGGCCTTGCCGTCCCTGCCCTTTCCGACCGGTGTTATCACCGGTATCGCGCCGCCGTTAAGCGTCTTGACTATCGGCCTTATATCTATCGACACTATCTGCCCGAGGAAACCCATATCCTTTCCCTTGTGCGGCATCTTGGACGCCTTTATGATCCCGTCCCTTTTGGCGCAAAGCGCCTTCGCTTTTCCGCCGAGCCTGTTAATATCTTCCGCTATCTCCCTGTTCGTCGCGTCGAGGGTATCGTCGACTATCTTCATCGTCTTCGCGTCGGTCACCCTGAACCCGTCAACGAACTCCGGCACAAGCCCCGCCGCCTTCATATTGGCGGATATCCTCGGCCCTCCGCCGTGCACTATGACGGGCCTGATGCCGACCAGGCTCATGAATATTATATCCTGGAATATACCGGAGATGACCTTCCTGTCTTCCATCATGCTGCCGCCGGCCTTTATGACGACGGTCTTGCCCCTGAACTTCCTTATGTAAGGCAGCGCCTCGATCAGGACGTCAGCCTTTTTAATTATATCTTGCATTTATCCTTATATAACCTTCAGTAAGGTCGCAGGTCCACGCAGTAGCGGAACCTTTGCCGGATTTAAGGTCAACCTTTATCTTAATATCCCTTCCCTTCATCGATTTCTTGGCTTTCGGCCTCAAGTCGAACCTGGCTTTACCGCAGCTCACTATCTTTATCCCGTTCAGCGAGATCTCCATTTTTGATTCGTCGAACTTAACGCCGGACGCGCCGGCGGATGAGGCTATCCTTCCGATATTAGGGTCCTCCCCGGCGATGGCCGTCTTGACCAGGCTCGAGTTGGCTATTTCCATAGCCATCTTCCTGGCATCCTGCCTGCTCTTCAGGCCGCTAACGTTTATCTCGACGAATTTCGTGGCGCCCTCGCCGTCCCTCGCGACTTCCTTCGCGAGACAGGCCATAACATGGCTTAATGCGCCGTAAAAAACCTCATAATGCCCGCTGCCGTATTTTATCCGCCGGTTCTTCGCAAGGCCGTTAGCGAGCACGAGCACCGTGTCATTCGTGCTCATATCCCCGTCAACCGTAACCATATTGAACGAGTCTTCCACGGCATCCTTAAGGGAAGCCTTGAGCGCTCCCTGCTCTATATCGGCGTCCGTCGTTATGAAACACAACATAGTGGCCATGTTAGGGCATATCATGCCGGAACCCTTGGCTATGCCGCCGATCTTAACCGTCTTACCGCCTATATTCACCGCGACCGCGATCCTCTTATCGTACAGGTCGGTCGTCATTATCGCTTTTGCCGCGTTCAGTTCGCCTTTTTTCCCGAGCCCCTTTACGAGGGAAGGCACGGCAGATGTAATCCGTTCGACAGGAAGGGGCTTGCCTATTATACCGGTAGAGGCGACAAGCACATCATCGATCGCTATGCCTGTCCCGGAAGAGACGGCCTTTGCCGTATCCTTCGCCCATTTCATGCCGTCCCTGCCGTTAAGGCAATTCGCGTTCCCGCTATTGGCTATTATCGCCTGGGCCCAGCCGTCCTTCAGGTTGTTCCCGGTCAATAAGACCGGCGCCGCCTTCACGGTATTCTTCGTGCATACCCCTGCCGCATGCGCCGGGACGCCGGAGAGGATCAGCGCGAGGTCGAGTTTCCTCTTCTTTATCCCGCAGTTGACCCCTGAAGCCATAAAGCCTTTCGGCGCCGTCACCGAGCCCTTTATCGTCTTCATCAGACCAGGCCCAGCTTTTCGTCGAATCCCTGCATCAGGTTCATGTTATGCACGGCCTGCGACGACGCGCCCTTATACAGGTTATCGATCGCCGTTATGACTATCGCCCTCTTTCCGGTCACCTTGATGCCTATGTCGCAGAAATTGGTCCCGAGCACATCCTTCGTCTCTGGGAATACCCCCTCGTCGAGCACCCTGACGAACGGAGCGTCCTTATAGAACCGGCCATAGACCTTAAGCAGCTCCTCAGCGCTCGAATCCTTCCTGAGCGTCATATATATCGTCGACAGTATTCCCCTGTTCATGGGCACCAGGTGTGGGGTGAATGTAATCTCCACCTTCGACCCCGCGGCATCCGAAAGCGCCTGGTCGATCTCAGGCATATGCTGGTGCTGGTTTACCTTATAAGCTTTCAGGTTCTCGTTCGTTTCGGAGAACATCAGCGCGAGCGACGGCGTCCTTCCCGCTCCTGTCGCCCCCGACTTCGCGTCGATGATTATTTGCGAAACGTCTATCATCCCCTCCTTCAGGAGAGGGACGCAGCCGAGTATAGAGCCCGTGGGATAACACCCCGGATTGGCCACGAATCCGCTTTTTGATATCTCCGCCCTGTTCAGCTCGGGCAATCCGTACACGGCCGCCTTAAGCAGTTCCGGGCTCGTATGTCCTGTCCCGTACCATTTCTCGTATACGGCCGCATCCTTAAACCTGTAATCGGCGCTTAAATCTATGACCTTCTTCCCGGCCTTAAGGAATTCGGGGACAAATATCATGGAGACCTTATGGGGAAGCGACAGGAAGATGATATCGGCCGACTTGCATATCCGCGGAACATTAACATTTTCACACGGAAGCTCAAGCTGTCCCCTGAACACGGGGAAAATGTCGGAGATCCTATCGGAACCTTCCGCCCTCCTGCTGACAGATGTTATGGTAACTTCAGGATGCCCCAGGAGTATTTTTATGAGCTCGCAGCCGGCATAGCCCGTCGCGCCGACAACAGCTACATTCATTTTTTCTTTTGCCATGTTATGCCGTTAGGCTACCTTTCATAAATTCACATGACTTGATTATAAAATAGAAACGCCTATTCCGTCAAGCACGAAGTCCCGTCGGAATAGGCGTGTTTTTGCCCTATGTAAATTACGTTAACGTTTAGTCCACTGGAACCGCTGACGTGCTCCTTTTTGTCCGTATTTCTTTCGTTCCTTCATACGGGGGTCACGGGTCAAAAGCCCGCGTCCGCGCAATGCCGAACGAAAATTGGAATCCACCTTAAGCAAGGCGCGCGCTATGCCTAAACGCACGGCACCGGCCTGGCTCGACACTCCGCCGCCCTCGACGTTGACCACTATATCGTACTTGGCGCCGGTCTGCGTTGCCTCGAGAGGTTCCCTGAGCACCATCCTTAGCGTCTCTCTCGGAAAATAATCGTCCAATGCCCTCTTATTGACCAGTATCTGGCCCGAACCCGGCTTCAGCGTTACCCTCGCCGTGGATTCTTTCCTTCTTCCTGTTCCCTGTAATTTCAACTGCGCTTCCATCGTTCTCCTGATATTAGACCTTTAAGGTCTCCGGTTTCTGAGCGGACAGGTCGTGTTCTTTGCCCGCGAATACCCTCAATTTACCTAACGCGTTTTTGCCGACCTTATTCTTCGCCAGCATTCCCTTTATCGCATGTGTTATGACGTATTCGGGCTTCCTCTTCAACAGGTCTTCGAGGTTCTCCGTCCTCCTGCCGCCCGGATAACCGGAATACCAATCATACTCTTTCTTTAAGAGCTTCTTTCCGGTAACCTTTATCTTCGCCGCATTAATTACCACTACGCCGTCACCTACGTTTAAGTCTTTGCGGTAAGTGGGTTTATGCTTGCCTGAAAGTACGCGCGAGACAGCCACGGCGAGCCTTCCCAGCACAACGCCGTCAGCGTCCACAATAAACCACTTCTCCTGCCATTTCGGATTCGTTACCATCTTATTTAGCCTTCCTCACTTGGATTAGTTGTTAAGACGTAAGATTATAACATAAAACCGGTTATTGTCAAGAATATTTTATTCCGGCGTGTTCGAGAGCGCATAAACAAGCACATTTACCCCAAGCTTGAAGGCGTTCTCGATGCCATCATCACCGGCGCCTCCGTGGCGGTCCGAGGTGGGCGGCTGTTGGGACAGCTTCATGAAGCTATGGCTTTCGTTGGGCGTATACTGCGTACCCGGCCATTTCGGCCCGTCGGCCTCGGCCCAGGCATCGCAGGCGTCTCCCGACGCGCTGTAATAGACCACCATCCTGTCCCCGTAATAGATCATATAGCCCGTGCACGGTATACCCTTGTAAAGGGCGTCGGGCAGGCTCCCTCCGGTGAAATCGTAAAAACTGTGGTATACCGGGTGGTTCATCGGGACGGCCTGGAAGCCCGTTTCAGGGAATACCCTCTTCATCTCCCTGTAGAGCGAATCCTGGAAATTCCCGCCCTGCGCGTTATCGTTGCATATTAACATGAAACCGCCGCGCGTCAGGTACTCGCGGAGGTTAGCCACCTCCGGTTCCGTAAAAACAAAGCTCTGATGGCCGTTCATATATATGACCGGATACTGGAACATCCCCTTCTTATCCTCGAAGTTGATCGGCCTGGAATCTATGGACACCTTGACGTTCGTCCTCCTTCCGAGCTCATTCATGAGGTTAGGGATACTGCGTGTGTCGTTATTCCAGTCGGAATATGTCGATATGGGGAAGATGAACGTGCCCTTAATCGAGGCGTTCCTACCCGTTATCTTGGCCTTCGAGGAAAAATCAAGCGTTCCTTTTCCGGGCTTTGAGGTGACGGCTTCCTTAGGCTCCCCCAGTTTCAATTCCTGCGGGGCCAGCGCCGGCACCTTCGCCATGCTCGGCAGGTCTGAAGGCCTCTCGACGGCGAGGGTCTGCCGTTCCGGGGCGGCTATCTCCTTTGTGGATAAGGACGTGCTTTCCTGCGGCATCTTTACGTCCGGCTTGAACCTCGCCTTTTCCATATTGACATCCTTCGTAGACAATATCTTGCCTTCGAAGAACGCCTGCCTTACCGCGGGCTTCATTATCAGGATATTGCCGACGATCAGCAGCAAGCATATATGGAAGAGCAGGGCCAGCATATAACTTTTGGATTTCTTCAACCGATCGAGATCGAACATTGGTATTCCTCGTTTTATGGTATTACCTGTTGCTTATACGCTCTATTGGCCTGCCCCCATTAGTTGTACCACTTCTTAAGACAGAACAACCGCGTTTTCCGGCCACTTTGGCTCAATAGCTTCCGGAGCGGGCGGCCGGTAATTAAGCGAACTATGCGGCCTTTTTGTATTATATTCCTTCC